>Ga0228711_1005648_pt1 | contig 18991 bp, 7 predicted proteins | sample MedpolnodulmetaG_2_FD_177996 | JGI IMG/M metagenome (GOLD analysis project Ga0228711, IMG submission 177996) | Root nodule microbial communities from Medicago polymorpha collected in Santa Monica, California, United States - brown nodules | ecosystem: Host-associated > Plants > Roots > Nodule...
TTGTTAATATGATGAATTGACGATACCATGAGGACTGAACTTTTGATGTCACTGTACAAACAGTGGGGTGTTACTCACTACACTTTTGATGTTATAGTGTTAACTTCATCAGAAAAGTCATTTTCACGACTTCACCATAGAATCATCCTATTAATAAACCTCCCTTTGAAGCATAAGGAATGCCAAAAAAGGAAAGAAAAAAAAATTAGCAATACAAAATTCAAATAGGGAAAACAAAGTTAAACTTATGTCTTTTTCTTGGCTACAAGCGAATATGCCTACTTTCGCCTACAGTTATAATGACTGGTGGCGTCACCCTTTACCTTGTATGGGTGTTGTTTTGTACCTTGTTTTGTTTATTTCTCCTCAGTAGTGATTTTTTAGCACTAGACTTGTATCTGTGACTTTTGGGGGTGGTTCTCTTTTGCACATCTTGTGTGAGATGAATCACCTTTTGTGTTATAATATATTTCATTTTGACTTGTTCAAAAAAAAAAGGAAAAACAAAGGTTGAGGCAAAATTACAAATTGGGTAAGCCTAAACAAAGTTACGGGGTAAAACATCACGAATGAAAGTCCACTAACTATACAATAATAAAATCAATGTTTTTTTAATATATTTCACACAAAAATAAAAAAAATTATAACACATCAACTATACAACAATAACAGTTATTATTATATTAATCATTCTTTCTTTCAAAATAATTATTATATTAATCATAATTTATTATAAAATCATTCACGAGACAGAGTATAATATACAATTATTTTGTTCATAATCAAGATATCAAAATATGACATACAAGCAAATATGTTTCGATGTACAGCCAGTATGGAGCACGTACCCTAATGCTGCTAGCTTTTCTAATAAAATACAGTCAAAAGATGTCCTTTAATGAATAAAGAAAAAATACAATGAATTGCAATAACTATTTGCGTAAAAATAAAATAATATTTCTGTTTCAAGGACCTTTCCATGTCTGACTTATTTCCATCATACATTAAATATTTATTTTCATTAAATTTACATATACTTACAGAAAAAATTATTTATAAAATATCCTAGTCCTGGTGCAATCATTGCAACACATAATAAAATAATAAAAAATATAGCTTAATGCAACAATGTAAAAAAAATTTAAGAGACTTTTTTTTTTATATATTTTAATCATATCTAATTCAAAAGATTAGTTTATGTAGTTGCTATCCAGTTCACACGGAAAATATAATAACTTTGATATCGTTATTAGTTATATATTTATAAATAAATAAATAAATTTTAAATATTACCTCATCTAATAGGAGGAAAATTTCTAAGATTGAAGGTCCAGTTTAGACGCACAAAGAAACTCTAGATTTAATTTAGTTTCAAAGGAAAAATAAATAATTTTAAGTCTATGATAAAAATAAATTGGACAATTTAGTCTTTCTCGATATTTTTTTAAAGGACAAAACTTATGTGCATGCTTTCAAAAGTTTTTCCTATGATTTTTAGCTAAAAATATTTTTTTTTGGATATAACAAACCCTGCGAAAATTATAAATTTAAGAAACTATGATAAATTTAGTTTTTTTTGACAGATATGATAAATTTAGTTAAAAATTATACGAAAAACAGGTAAGAAAATGTACATACATAAGTTTTTCATTTTTTAAATAGGAGTATTAGATTTGTTGCGATGACTTGTAGGGTCAATACATATCTTTAAATGAAAATGAAAAAAAAAAACTATATTTTGACTCAAAAATAAATACAATGAATTTTTTTTAGTAAAGATAAAAATATAGTATAAATACCATGAATTGCAATAACGTATATATGATAAAAAATAGAATAAAATTTCTGTTTCAAGTACATTTCCCTGTCTGACTTTTTTCCATCTTACATTAATATACTACTATTTCTTTTCATTAAATTTTCATATACCTATGGAAGAAAAATAGTATTTTTAAAATATCCTAGTCCAAGTGTAATAATTGCAACATATAATAAAATAATAAGAAGAAGAGCTGGTTCCAAATTCCAAACGTTAAAGCATGTTAATTGGGTCTAGGATCTGACAAGAACAAACCAACTAACTGCCAATTGTTTCTCCACCTCTTAGTTTTACTTTTTCTCTCTTTTGCTCTCATCATATTTCTTTTCTTTCTTCAATTTATAAATCAATCAAGTGTTGAGATTATTGTTGTGTTTTCTTTGTGTGATTTTTGTGTTATGTTTTGTTGTTCATATGGCATCTCATGATATCTCATCTGCTAAGTTGTCATCAATGTGTGACATAACATATTTATCAGATGATTTATTAGCCCAAATATTCAGTCTTGTACCATTTAGATCCACTGTTGGATGCAAATGTGTTTCAAAACGTTGGTTAGATTTGATTTCAAGCCCTTATTTCATTAAACAATTTACGTCTCATCAACATTCTCTTTTCAAATCAATCTTCATATTTGTCACACCTCATGAAGTTGTGTTAGCTTTTCACGAACAAAATCCGTCACTAGAGATGCCTATCTCTTTCGGTCCGGATATGCTCATCAAAGGAAGTGTATGTGGTTGTTCCAACGGTTTATTCTTGTGCTGTAAGAATCGATACACGTATGGTATCGACTATTATGTTTACGATCCACAATTGAAAAAATGTGTCCCTGTACCTCCTTCTCCTTCGACGTGTAATGAAAGTTTATTCGCGGTAGGATTCATTTGCAAACCCACGGGTGCGGTGATCACTTCGGAGTGTCCAAATGAACATAACTTTCGAGTTGTGATCATTAAGTCCTTCATAAAAAGGTTGTTCGAGATGGAGTTATATGTTTTCTCCTCAGAGACGGGTTCATGGAAACGTGTTGTTATGAATATTCCGGATGGATTCGCTTTTGCTCCTCATTGGCTACTAAGTTTTTCCTATGGTGGAAGCTTGTATTTTATGGGGAGGACAAGCATTTTTGTGTTTGATCCTTATACAAACATAAGGGATACCCTTAATTATCCTTTAGAAGCTGATTCAATGAACATAATGAGTTTTGGTTACCTTGGAATCTCTTGTGGTTGTTTGAGGATAGCTGATATTGGACAAAATAATTTGAGGGTTTGGGAACTTGTTGAAAAGAATCATTGGGATTTGTTACATAGCATTGACATATCCAAAAAAATGTCACAGAAATTTTGTGCTAATTATTATAAGAGGGTTGCAGGGTTCCATCCTTATGATGGAGACATTGTGTATTTACATTCTTATGCTGATGGAGTTTTTATTTGCAACTTAAGGACTGATACATTTGAGTTTGTTCCTGGTTATGAGAAAATTGATATAAGCCCTTTTCAGTTAGAGATGGCAGATTTGTTGTTGCCTGCAGAGTCATCATCACCATCCACTGAATAAGAGATTGTGGGAGAAGTTCTCGTGAGTTTAACTCAGTTGGTATGGATAATGCATAATATATGCAAAGTTTGAGGTTCAAACTCCGGCCACCACCAAAAAAGAGATTATTGGAGGAATACTGCAACTTTTTTGTGTCTTCATCTTAGATTATTAGGTGTTTAGATTAAAAAAAACCTATTTTAAGTTTTGAATAATACACTTGTACTTTACTACGGAATTTTATTTGATGATGATGTAGGTTTTTATGTCATAGTCATTTTCAAGAGACCAAAAATGCTTGACTTGTGTTGTCGGTTGTCACTCGTAGTACCTGGAATTGCTATATGAGAATCGTCCTTTTGAAACCAACTTGTGGTTCACAAGGGAAACAGCAAAAGCAAGAGTGAAATTTTGAGATCTTAAAGAGAATAAAAGGGACAAAGAAAATTGTTTGAGGGATCAAAAGTCATAATTATTTAATGGAAGACTTTGGAAACAGTATTCCATGGAGTACTAATTAAGGTTTCCATACGTTTTGTAGTATGACGAATGTTTATGTGAATGTTTGGTTATGCAATAACAATGATTGATTTTGAATAAATTGATTTTGTAAAGTTGATTATAAAAGTGAGTTGATGGTAAAGTGATTTTGTTTGGATACATCTAAAAGCAAATTGAATAAATTTGAGTGTAAGAATCAATTCTAGAATAAAAAATTATAAATCCTAATTTTAAGTAGAATCAATATGGAGACAAAATCAATTCTACTTGAAAGCTACTCAACATGGCAAAATCAATTTTACACTTCTAGAATCAATTTTGACTCCTCCAAAATTGAACCAAACATACACTGTAATGCAATTTAGTATGAATAAGGAATTAGTGAAAAAAAGTTTCATATTAATAACGCATCTCTCTCCAATTTTTATTTTTTTTTGCCAACAATTTTAACAGTTCATCAAACTAGGCAAAGGTCATGTGCAACAAACCTCCCACTTTGGAGACCATAACAGGATAAATGCAAACTCTTGGATAAGGACATCTCATTTGTGGGACATTTCAGGCCATCATGTGATGTGTGCATGTAAACTGCTCTGGTTCAACTCGTACACAACTCAAATAAATTAGCTTTCCTGTTTTAGCACATATACACCCTTCCATTCCAGATATAAGAAAGAAAGAAAGAAAAAACAAATGTATTTGATCGAAATTTGAATCAAATGCAATTGACTTTTTGCTTATATTTAAGACGAGTATTTAACCATTTGAGCTTCATAACTTACAACTATCTCATGAATTGACACAAAATATAACTTGCATCTAAATGTATGCAAATGAAAATTGAATTGCTGAGAGTAAGACTACTTGTTTGCACATTACAGTACACATACATTTTGTTAAACAAACAATATAGCTGAGCAAGTTAAAGGATCAATGTAAAAAGAATATTTGATATTATGGGGTGAAATTCAATTCCAATCGCCAGTAAACAAATTTCTGTCCTAGAGTTAACATACTATCCAAGAATCAAGAATCTAAGTAAGTCACAGGTAAATTTTAGAACAAGGATAAGAAAATGACAACACTTCCCTTGAATAATGGACATGTTTATATATGTGAATTGTGAAGAACACTTCTTTAGAGACCTTAACTAATTTGTGTCGGTTAATAAAGATACTTGATCCTATAAAATAGAGGACAAATCGCCCCCCAAAAAATCCCAAAACAAAACCTGATTTCACTGGTAGTGTCAAAGAAGTTCTAGTTTCTTTCTAATCATCATCTTTCTTGTTAGATTTGTGGTATTTTTTCTCAATTTCCTTGGCCCAATCTAAGAAATTGTTAGCTTCCTCCTTGAAGTTTGGAACTTGGTAATTCTGAGCCACATAGATCCCAACCACATTCCCTGCTATAAAAGAGAAGAACCTCCTGATTATACCCATTACAGTTGCTTGAGTCCTTGATTTGCAGTAACTGTGAAATATCAATTCAGATTTGCAAAAATCACAGTCAGAAGGAAGCAAATGATCAGGTGAAAATCATCTGAGCAGTCATTTATTTATATGGCCTTATTCAATCTTCACACATATTGGTTATCATGCTATATTACATCGTTTCAAAGTATACTTTCCTTTAACTATACTCTAAATGATCAATTAAACACAAATGACAAAATGTATGTGAGCAGTTCCATTAACATTCAGAAATAAAACAATGCAGACTTGCATCGACCAACTCTGTCATACAAGTCTTAGAATTTGAAAGTGAGTAGTAATACCAACTCAACCGCAAAAGCTAACATTTGGGGTGAGAGTTGTCCCCACTTATAATCACAATATTCAGTTTGTGACTCTCAACACATCACCTCACGTCCAAGATGAGAGTGTGAAGTTTGCATCACTAGACATCTGTAGGATAGACTCAGTATTGTCAATTGCGTATTGCAGAAAATAATAGTTTGTTCAAATTCTGCTACGCTACAATGTTATGACACTAGTATTACCGCTATTTGACAACACATTGTATTAACTTGCGTATCTTATCTGTAGGATAGACTCAGTATTGTCAATTGCGGATTGCAGAAAAGAACAGTTTGTTCAAATTCTGCTATGCTACAATGTTATGACACTAGTATTACCGCTACTTGACAACACGTTGTATTAACTTGTGTATCGTGGAACAATAGCAGTTTGTTAAAATTCCACTATGATTAGCTTATGAGATTGAGTAGTTTGTTTAAGAAGGTGACAACAAGTTTTCGTTCACCTCCTCGTCCCCATGCGGAAAAATTCCCTGCTTGTGGATCCCTAAATAGGATAGTCCCTACAGGGATTCCCATTTATAAATGCAAATTGACATCCCTAGGTGAAAAGAAGTTGTTTCCGTGTGGTGATCGTAATGTCGGATATTATGAAATAGAAGAATAAATGAATGGATAAGATGATAAAAATTAGTATACCTATACATGATAAAAAGTAATAGAGATAAAAATAAACATACACAGTGTCATATATATTGTTTGTATCTTGATGTTCAAATAACGTAACTCGTTTTTATCAAAGATAAATATGAAAAATGAGGGGTATAAAGGTCAGTTACAGGGTTACTCCCAATATATCCCTCTAATCTGACCTAATTCATGTATTATGGGTTGGGTACCGATTTGGTGAATTCAAACCCATGAAACCATGACCCCGTCCCGATATACTCCAAATATCTCCCATTCATTGCTACATGTGAAAACTAACACTAGTTGCAGCTGTAAACCAACTTCGCACTCTCTCTGCCGTAACTCACCGTCGTCTCTCTCTGTCTCCAGCATCGGTGATAATCTTCGATACATTCCTCCTCAAACAACCCTGGTAAGCTTAAGCTCATCTACCACTCTCTTGTTAATCTAGACTTTATATATTTTCAAATTTCGATTCTTCAACTGGGTATGCTTATTATCCAATTTTATCTAATCGGCACAGATGGGTGTACCTTTGGCTCACACCCACTGCGATTAGTTTCAAGTCTAAAATGCTGTGGTTGGTAGGTTATAAATTCCATCCTAATCTAAATTATCTGTTATAAAAAAGGTTTCAATTTCATCTTCTCAAACAAAGTACTCTTCCTAAAAGTTTAAAATGATCCATTGAACACAAATGATAAAATGTATGCAAGTTCAGTTCTATTCAATGACCGACACGGAATTGTGAGGCTCCGATACCATCTTAAAATTTAGATTTGATCCGAACTCAATTGCATAAGCTATCTAACAAGATGACAATTGCCCCTACTTATAGCCACAATTAGAGTCATATCAATCCGTAACAATAACGTTTCAGTTTCACCTTCTTAAACAAATAACTAGATAAATAAATAAAAAAAATTAGGAAAACGAAAACATGATTACAATGAGTTAATATACTTGTTAATCAATCAATCATAAATTAATAAATAGATTCGTGTGATTCAAACAGTGAAGAAAAGAACGTACCGTATCGTGAGAACTGAGAAGTTAAGTAGGGAGGAGTTTGGATGGTATGTAAATTTGGAGAACCGAAAATGGAACTGAGAAGACGATGATACCCCAATAGTGTGAAATGAATACTATCAACCTAAAAAAAAGTGATTTTTCTTGGAAAATAAGTTTGGTTTTTGCGAAAAGAAATCATTAATTAATATTTTGAGGGATTGTAAAATTAATATTATTTATTAAAATATTTTTATTGATTGTAATTAATTGAGAAATTAAGTAAAACAAAGTAGAGTGAAATTAAATAAATAAGGATATATTAGTGAGATATTTTTTATGTTTTTATTTCTATAAATATACTATTTTTTTTGTTTTAATCCTTCTAAATTTTTCTTTCGACTTTAAATCGCTAAAAAGAATTCTATCACCACTTTTATGTCGACTCATGAGTAGCTTTTATATTTTTAACTCAAAAAAAATATCAGATTAATATTTTAAAATGACAATTATTTTAAAAAAAGAGAAAAAAAAAGTGACAATTAAGAAAGGTCGAATCATAAGCAGTAAAAAAGTTTTTTGGTCCTATACCTAGTATTTATATTATAATTATTATATTAAATTTTATATTTTGGGTTACATTATAAATTTTGAAAACAAAATCTTATTTAATTTATGTTTTGCGAGTTTTCTCTCTTCCTTCCCTTCCCTTCCCAATAAGCCTTAAATTACTTTTGTCCTTAATTTGAATTTTGAATTATTATGAGGGTAAAATTGTTAATTTGTATGTTTAACCTCCCAAAACCCCCTAATTTGAGGGAACTTTAAAATTGGACAAATGAAGCCCTTCAAAACCCCCCAAAACTTGTTATTTGTTTGAAAAAAGTGATTTTTATTACGTTAAACAAACGAAAAATAGATTCTGATTTTTCGTAAAATCTCTAAAATATAATGAGCCTGTTTGTTATAGTTTTTTTAAGAAAAAAAAATCACTTTTTTTAAACAAATAATCACTTTTAAGAGTTTTGCATCCGTTTGTTATAGATTTAAAAAAAAATCAGAATCTAAAAAAAATCTAAAAACAGCTCCAAATGAGAAGCTGTTAAGAGCAGCTTCTAAAAAAATAGATTTTTTTTAGAGGAGAGAGTAAATATGATTTAAAAGATTGAACTAATTTTGTAACAAAAAATCCCTTTTATATAGTTGTATCCAAACAAACTAGATTATTTGTTTAAAAAAAGTTATTTTTGTTACCGCAAACAAACGTAAAATAGATTCTGATTTTTCACAAAATCTCTAAAATATAATCTCTAAATTATTTTATGTCAAAATCACTTTTATTTTAATCCGTAACAAACGGGCTCAATATCTAAATTATTTTATATCAAAATCACTTTTATTTTAATCCGTAACAAACAGACCCTAAATTATTTGTTTAAAAAAGTAATTTTTATATTGGTAAACAAACGCAAAATAGATTCTGATTTTTCATAAAGGATGTGTTTGTTTCAGCTTTAAAAAAATAGATTTTGTGTCAAAAGAATCTAGAGATTTTTTTTATAGATTTTTAAAAAAATATGAAATTATTTGTGTTTGCCTACTATCCATAAAATCCATTTCTTTTTTTTTAAAAAAAAAAAGAATTCTAGCATACACATGTGTTATTTCCTTGTTGTTGAAAAGTATAGATTTTGAGAAAAGCTAACCCTAATAACTTTTCATCTTAGGGTTAAAATAGATTTTTTTGATAAAATGATTTTTCTAAAAATCCTAAACAAACACTTAAAAATGAAAAAAGTGATTTTTTTAAGGAAAAAAATAGATTTTTTTTGAAAAAAATTGAAACAAACGCGGCCCCGTTTGTTACGGATTAAAATAAAAGTGATTTTGACATAAAATAATTTAAAGATTATATATTAGGAGATTTTGTGAAAAATCAGAATCTATTTTACGTTTGTTTAGCATGATAAAAATCACTTTTTTTAAACAAATAATCTAGTTTGTTTGGATACAACTATATAAAAGGGATTTTTTTGTTACAAAATTAGTTCAACCTTTTAAATCATATTTTCTCTCTCCTTTAAAAAAATTCTATTTTTTGAGAAGGTAAACTCGTAAAAGTGATTATTTTTTGGGTTAATATGTATTTACCCCCTTGTAAAAAAAAAATTAGATTCCAACCCTGTAAAATAAGATTCTTTGATTTTAGCCCCTGAACCATGTGACTGTGCAGAATTGCTGACGTGGCGAACTGAGTGGCATACTGACTGTGCATATCTGATTATGTGGCATGCTGACTGTATAATTAATTTTGTTTTTCATTTTTTTAATTTTTTTTTGTAAAAGTTAAAAATAAAATCATGATTTTTTTTTTATTACAAAAAATAATTTTCACATTTTTTTAATATTTTGAAATATACGTTTTTCGAAAATTCCAAAATTTATAATTTACGAAAAATATATATTTAAAAAAAATTTAATTTTCCATAAATTTTTTAAATTATTTTCGAAAATTCTGAAATACATATTTCAAAATTTTTATTTCGAAAAATTTTTTAAATTATTTTCGAAAATATGGAAATATTTTTCGAAATTAAAACAGATTTTTTTTTTGAAAAAGAAGTTTTTTAAATTTTCTCAACAAAAAAAAAATCTGGAAAATATTTTTATTTTTAAAAATCTGGATACAAATTTAGATTTTTTTTCGAAAATTTGATTCCAAATTTTTTTTTACAACGTGTTACATATTTGAGAATATTTTTTAATATTTAAAGATTGAGGATAAAAAAAATCTGGAATTTTTTTTAATATTTAAATTTATTCTTATCTATTTATTACATGTCTTATTTGTATTGAAAATTGAGGACGTTTTTGAAAAAAAATAGCCAGTCCAAAAAACCTAAAAGGGGTTGTTTTCTTTATATATATATTTCTCAAAATATTATATATAAAATAAAAAAATTTCTAAACTTACTGTATTTTGAAACTTTTGAAAAAAATTTAATAAATCCAAATTAAATTAAAATTTTAAAAACATTCGAAAAAAAATAATATAAGCTAATTTTTCTAATGTTTTGGTAAAAAAATATTAATTTTTTTCTGAATTTTTTAATCCAATTTTTTTCGTTTTTTTAAATTTTCTTGTCTTATTTTAAAAATTTTTAAAATTAATTTTCAAGTTTTAAAAATTAAAATTAAAATAATTACACAGTGGCGTGCCACATCAGTGTCCATTACACATGTGTCAAGTTTTAATAAAAATAAAAATAGTTACACAGTGACGTGCCACGTCAGCGTCTGGATGGGGTCAGGGGTGTTTGGTGGAGAATCTTCATATTACAAGGGTGTTTTGTGGAGAATCTTCATATTATAGGGTTGAAATCTAAACTTTTTTTTTTACAGGTGGGTAAACCGGAACTCTCCCAAATTACAGGGGTAAAGAAATATTAACCCTTTTTGTTTTTTAAAAAAAAAGTGATTTTTTTAAAAAAAAAAGTTATAACAAACAGGCTCAAAATCTCTAAAATATAATTTATAAATTATTTTATGTCAAAATCATTTTTATTTTAATCAGTAAGCTCTCAATTTTAAAAATTGAGAATCAAAATCGAGGATTTAAAAATTAGGGACCAAAATGAGAAATTGAACAAAAGTGGGTTAAAAATGCGGTTAAGTTTGAATAGTATTTAATTTTATTTTTTTGGTCTAGTAGCGTAATTGTTGAAGCTCACATAATTAATTGTAAAAAAGTGGAATGTTCGGAATTCAAACATGGGCTCTGCATAAATTATGTAATGTCTCTGCCAAACAAGCTAAGTTTACCAGGACTATTTTAAAATTCTAATTCTATAACAAAAAGGAAAATTTAGTAAAAGAAAAAAAAAGTGAAAATCCTAATAAGCCGTATCCTCTATTTTTCAAATCTTCGTCCCAAATTCACAGAGATGAAAGTGAAAATCTTGCGTATCCTTCTCAATATTTCAATTCCCTTTCATTATTCTTCAATTCCTCTTTCAATTGTTTCTAATAGCTTGTTTTATCAGTTTTGCATATTACCTGTTTGTTCTTTTGCTTCACAGTGTCTTTGTTTTCAAATTTTCATGCTTTTACTCTTTTTTTCAATTTTTATCTATATATCATCAATTGGGTATTTGCAGTGTTTTTCTTGACTTAGGTTTCTCCTTTTGGGATATCTGCTGATCCTCTGATACAGAGTATGTTACTTTCTTTATCTCAAACTAACTTTATGTAATGATGGAATTGTTTTGTTTAATTTGTCTTTCAAATAGTATGTTTTTGTTACAATGTCCCATTTAATAATGTCTCGCTATGAAAATAGTTGTGGAGATGTTTTAGGGATTGATATAACATTGGTATAGTGATGCCGATGACATTTTTATTGGATCGTCGGTAAACTGTTAAGATTATGCTTATTATGAAAATAGAGAGGATAGTGAAATGAAGTGGGAAGGAATTGGGTGGAACCGGAGAACAAAAATGGGTTTGAAAATGATATTCACTAGATATTCAGTGTACGTTTGGTTCCACTTTTGGAGCAAGCAAAATTGATTTGACATGTTTAGTTGTTCTTGATTAGAATTGACTTTGCCTCTAGAATTGATTTTTGCTTTAAGTTAGAATTTGTAACTTTTTCCTTGAGAATTGATTATTACCCTTGGATTTATCATTCAACATTTCAACTCACTTTCACATCAATATATCCAAACAAAAATCACTTTACCTTCAACTCACTTTTAGCCAAAATCATTTTTACAGAATCAATTTATTCGAAATCAATTTTGTCACTGTAGAACCAAATACGCACTAATTATATGATGCAACAAAGGTTGTATGGCTATTGTGAATCTAACTGTGTTGCAATTTTAATCAAAATTTGTGTTGGGCCTAGTAATTTCAAATTTTTCAGTCTATGTAATTTCTATCTGTTAGTTGTAAATTTCTCTTACGTCAAATGTAGATGGCATGCTGTTGCTTCATGGACTTGGGATGCACAAGATGAAACATGTGGGATTTGTAGGATGGCTTTTGATGGATGTTGTCCTGATTGTAAACTTCCCGGGGATGACTGCCCACTCAGTAAGCTACTGCTAATGTTGTCTTTGGACTTTCATAGTTGTCATTATATTTGCATAAATTTGTCTTTGGTTAATCACTTAATCTAATAATCTTTCTACTCATAACTTCATAAAGAAGTAGTAAAGCTTAACTTCATAACTGGTAATTGTTTATGTTTTCATTTATTCACATAACTGCTTCTATTAACTGAGTAAATTTGTCGTAAAGAAGCCTTAGAAAAGAGACTTTTAGTTTTAGCTATTAACTGAGTAATATGAAATTGCACTGTGTAAAAAATTTCATTTTTTTATAAGTTGTGTATGTTGCTTTTTGAGTTCTCAACATGCAGGACAGTGAATCACTCAGTTCATTTCTTATTTTTCTGAATGTAGATAAGTCTGGTTACCTCTAAACATCATTTGTAGTTTCATAAATATAATTAGGCATAAGTGCTACGAAGATGTATTGTTAATGGCATAGAAGGTGAATTTTTTTAAAAGCTTTATTCTCAAGGAATAACAATTCCTGCATAATTGAGAATTTTTCAGAAGAGACATAAGATGGTAATTGAAATTCTATTTTGGGTCGTGAAGTCATGCTTGAGAATTATTTGTCACCGCCGTGATGTCTGTCTTTGTTTCTCCGTCATATTGCATCACTATACGCATAACTTGTCTTTCTCTACGACACAAGATTTACGTTGATTAAATCCTAACTGATCAAATACGATTCTTTTATTATTAGTATTAGTATTTAGTAGTCTAACTCTTTTTCCTACTACTTGCAGTTTGGGGTGCATGCAATCATGCATTTCATTTGCATTGTATCTTGAAATGGGTGAATTCTCAGACCTCACAAGCACATTGCCCAATGTGCCGTCGGGAATGGCAATTTAAAGGTTGAGAGAACATGGGGAATGTATTTATTTTCTTGACAAACTAGGCTATCTCTGAACGTAACTGCTGAAACTAATCTCATGAAGTTATTGAAATCCATTTAAAGGCGTGTAATTTGATCATTTGTATTGGATGTATTGCTTCTGTATCAGCTAATGTACTGTAATATCCTTTTTGATAGTAAACAATTATGTATGTCTGCAATTTAGAATATTTTTTGATGTAAGAAACTGCCTGTAACTTTGATTTTGAATTTATGTATGCTCTTAGCGGATGGAAGAGTTCAACTCATGATTACAGCTACTAAATAATGCTTTGGCAAGGCAGAATGAACTTTAAGTGTCCCGAAGTAATTAATTTTTAAATTATAAGTATGCTTTTTTAATTTTCATACTGATTGTCATATTAATTTTCAAGGGTTCAACTCTTTATCTTTTTTCATATTGATAAGTTAGGTAAATATTTTCATATGGAGTTTGGAATTTCTATCGGTGCAAACTGTTAGCTTCATTATTTAACATTCTGATTTTTTTATTACTTGCTTTATTAGTATAATTTTGATCTAGAGTGTGATGATTAGGAAACTTAAATAAATTTTAGAACATATTATTGGTCAAAAGATTGTATGTCATATCTGAATTTAAAATTTAGACATAACCAAATTTACTTTCGAGCTGACAGTGTAGAATTACATTGTCTATGAAGATCAAAATATTGACTTAAGATGGAAATAATATGACATCAAATAATTATTCTCGGTGTTATGAAGGTATGTACGTTTGTTGAATTGTTTTTGGAACTAGTATAAAATATTGATGTGTCAACCATGCGTTTCTTATATGAGAAACAGTTTGATTAGACCATAAGAACAATACAAACTATGTAGATAATGATATGGTCAAGTTTGATAGACTAAACTTGTCTTAGAGTTCAAATTTATGTTGTTGGTTCATCTGAAGTCTGAATCATTGTTTTGATAGACAATATAGAATTATTCTACTTGAGAAGACACAATTTTGAATCCAGAATGAAAAATATAAGTTCAATATTATTTTAATCAATTGAAATATGCTTGATAGTTGCGTTAGACAAAATTTGAGGGTTTCATTCATAAGCTCCAAAATTCTATTTAACTATATTTTGAATCCGTTGGCTTATTCGAGAAATTGGCACTTTTAATGAATTTCAATCTTTTGTATTTTGTGTTTGAGTGAAAATTCAATAATCGTTTTAATCCAATAAACACTTGAATGAGATGGTAAAGGTTTTTTTCCATCTTAATCAATCTCGGGTTCAAATCCAACTTAAAAATGCAGCAGTGTTAAATTTAGCTATTCAAACAACACATGCATTCACCAAACGTTGTTTCACCTTCAATTCAAAACTCAATTGCATGTGTTTACAAATTGGTCCTCTCAACATTGAAACAACTATTGACCTTGTAACTAGGTGTAAAAATCACTCATAAATACCACCATGTATAAGTTAACGTTTTCTTGTTGGAAACTAACAAATAGACCAAGTTGACAACCAGTTAAGGACCGAAATGGTACAAAAAAAAAATCTTAAAATCAAAATGAAACCACAAAACAAACTAAAGAACCAAATATGTAATTTATCCCCATAAAAATCTTCAAAACCTGAGAATAGAGTAAACCAACCCTATTTCTGAAAATAAATCCCAAAACAACCCGTTTTTCATAATGTCACTCTCAGACTGAACTATCGCCTCAGAAAGAGCAGATGGTAACTCCATAGGCAACAATAAAATCTTTTCAAAAAATAAAATAATTCCCAGATGACTTTTTTTAGAGTTCTACGATGACTTGTCATCCGATACAATTAAATAACTTAAAACCACAAGCTAGATGTATTCTGTCCATGGAATATTAGTATACAAACTTAAAAATCGCTACGTGACCATTACCTAACACACAAAAAAGCCATGAAATGTGACAATTAAATTTGACGCAAATCTCTTGCAACAGATTTGACTGATGGAAAGCACGAGATGCAATTCACAATGGTCAGAAACGCAAGAAATGTTCAACATTAAGGCATATGATAAACAATATCAAAAGCGATTTTTCCGTTTCCGACCAGTGTACTTGGTATCTGGAGGAACATCATCTCCTCTTCTTCTCATCTGCTCCTTCTTCCTCTTTATCCATTCCCTTCCCTTTTCGTTCTTATTGTATTTCTGTTTCTTCCAAGGTCTATTCCTGTCTAAAACATATACCTACAGTATTTTTGTTTGTTCAATAAAGTAAAACTAGCAATAAGCTTGCGAAAAATGTTAAAAGAGGCATCTACATTATTCCCCAGCATAAGGGCCTTTCAGGCATTGACAAGAAAGTTATCGGTTAATATGTTTATTCATCCATGATTTTAATGCATGTGCATGTAATAGTAGCATGAATGTCGCCATCAATGATAGAGAGATCTTACTTTATTCTACAAAGGGAAATGCTCTTTTTAGACGAGCTATAACCAATTTATGAACAGGTGCTTTGTGACGGGATAGAAGCATAAATCAATACCAGGTGCTTTGTGACCAAAGTCATACTTTATGAAGAATATTTTTAAAAAAAAATTCAGTACATCTCTTGATGAGACCTGAATATGAATCAAATACACAGATGTGGGGGGACTTACTGTTTTATTTGTTTCACTTCCACTGTCGTCGTCGTCGTCTTCAGTTTTACCTTTGGGCAAGGGTACTTTTTGACCACATACGAGAAAAAGATACTCTTTTCTCTTCTTAGGACTATCACAAGACAACAATTGTTCCACAGTTAGTGAAAAAGAAAAAAACAAGTTGAACAAAACACAAAGATAATTATGATATATGTTGACAGTCTCGGATAGAGGAGTGGCCACTATTTTATTAATATTTATCTAAATATTTAATTATCAAATCAAACACACACACACACACAAGCAAATAACTATAAGTATAAAAAGAACTATAAATAGTTAATACTATATATATTCAATTATGTTTATATCTATGTTATGATTATAAATGATAAAGATTGTATTATATATATTTGTTTATTTATACACCACAAAACTTTTGTTTGTCAAGTAGCCTAGTAGATTCACACACTTTAAGTGTGGAGAATCTGGGTTTCAAACTTCAGCCCCTACAAATGATGTCCCTGGTAGCTACCAACTGATCTACACTTACAGACATACAACACAAAACTTTATAAAAGGGGAAACAATTAAAAGTTGTAAAGAATAGGTTTTAATTCCAGACCCAGCCCATTATCCCTTTTTTAGGAAAAAGCTAGTAGCAAATAAATAGGATAATTTCTCAAACAGTCCCTCATTAGCTATCAGAAGGGTCCTTCTGGTGGTGTATTTGAGGGGGCCTCTGAGAATATAAGGGGTGGATTGTGATATTGTCAATATAATCAACATCAAAAACCCTAACTTCTAAACAGAACCCAAAACCCAACTGCCAGAAAACCCTTGAGCTAAAGAAAAGCCCTGCAAGAAAACTAAGCTAAGAGTGGGCCTGGGACAGAGGTTGACGAAGGCAGAGGTTGATGGCGGCTGGCGATGGCAGGGGATGGAACGCCGGTGGCAACCAGGGAAAGAGGAGAACAAATTATGCTCCTGTAGCGGCGCAATGCTCTTCTCAGTCGCTAACACGATTGCAAGTTGCAACTCCCTTCTGCGCAGGTTCGCTGTGTGTGGCAGAGGCTAGCCACTGTTCCACGTCGCCCACGGCTGCTATTAACAGCATAGATCGGGATGATAACAGAAAAGCTCATACACATCATTCCCTTACATCCATATAAAAAATATATTACTTATAAATATGCAACAAGAGTATTCTCTTACGTAACCATATACCAATAAAAGAAGTTCACAAAATTAAGTCTTAGATTCAATTCAATTGCTTACTAGTTACTCCCTGTTTTCTAATACTATATACTCCCTCTGTTTCAAAATGAGTGTCGATTTAGCAAAAAAAAATTGTTTTTTTTGGTAGTAAGCCAAGAAAAAATTGTTTCAAAATGAATCTCACTTGCACTTTTCAATGTAGAACTATTATTATACTTCCAATTGCACCCTCTAATTAATTGAGTGTACACCACTTCCAAAGCATTACACCAATAGTAAAAAAAAAAGGTTAGTTTAGTAGAATTGTCATGTCTTTTGACACCATTATTACATTTCTTAATTTGTGTGTAAAAACCTTAAACGACACTCATAAACTGAGGGAGTACATTACTTAGATCTCATTCTCACCATCCATAAAAGCATAAATCCTACATCTAATTCATAAAGAGACAATTCTGCCAATTCAAGTCAATCACCACCATCAACACATATATCATGTACACCATCCCACTAATACCCCTAGATCAGTGCCCCTCTTATAGCAAAAAAACAGTGATAGGAGAACAAAGAGTGCTTAGAAACATTGGGTAGTCCTCCCTTGAGTTACGCCCTAAACCCAAATTGTAATATTCTTTTATTTTAGGCTTAATAGCAGTTTTGGCCCCCTATGTTTCAAGAAGTTACAATTTTGGCCCTCTAACAAAATAAAATACAAAACCGCCCCCTAAGTATTGCCTCTTTTGCAGTCTTGGCCCCCCAGACCAATTTTGACCAAGTCAAAGCTGACATGGACGCCACGTGTGTATTTTATTTTGTTAGGGTGCCAAAATCACAACTTCTTAAAACATAGGGGTCCAAAACTGCTATTAAGCCTTTATTTTATATCAGTTAAAAGATAAAAATTATTGGAGGATACTCCTTCGAATACAGGGGTATCATACACTGTCAGTATTAAAAATGGATAATATGTAAATACTTTAGCAATATGGGAGTTTATAGCCTTCATCAGTTCTCACAAAAAATGTTGAGCAAAAAAACAGTGATAGGAGAACAAAGAGTGCTTATAAGCCTTGCTTAGTCCTCCCTTAAGTTACGCCCTAAGCCCAAATCGTAAAAGTATTCTTTCATTTTATATCAGTTAAGACATAACCATAATTGGAGGATACTCCTTGCATTGGCAAATAAGGGATCGTACGCTATCGGTATTGAATATGGATAATGTGTAAATACTTTAGCGATATGAGAGTTTATAGCCTTCATCAGTTCTCACAAAAATTGTTGAGATAAGAAAGAAAAAAAAAACCAGTGATAGGCAGACAAAGAGTGCCTATAAGCAATGGGCAGTCCTCCCTTGAGCTAGGCCCTAAGCCCAAATAGTAATATTATTCTTTTATTTTGATATCAGTAAAAATAAAAAAGAAATAAAAAACACAAACTCTGCACATTACTCTTGATGAAACGAATGGCTTTGTAAGTATTACTCATACCTGTCCCGATAATCCACCACTATACCCCCACTAAATCCAGCTTTCATTGCAGCACTCGAAAGCAATTCACGTTGATCATCGTTTTCCGGATACACTTGAAATACTGCTCTAGCACCATTTGTCAAGCATTTGTATAAGGATGTAAAAAAAGCCCTACAAAGGAACAAAAAAAAATTGTAAAGAAGCGAGGAAAAATGCAGCAAGTTACCATATGGTTTACATACATTGGTAAAAAAAAGTATGATAGATAAGGAAAAGAGCATACTTCAATCTTAGATGAGGGTTGTGAGAGGATTTATCAGCATTACATAACCACTTCATTATCAAGTCAAAAAAAAAAAAAAAAATTAAAGAA
>Ga0228711_1005650_pt1 | contig 18987 bp, 5 predicted proteins | sample MedpolnodulmetaG_2_FD_177996 | JGI IMG/M metagenome (GOLD analysis project Ga0228711, IMG submission 177996) | Root nodule microbial communities from Medicago polymorpha collected in Santa Monica, California, United States - brown nodules | ecosystem: Host-associated > Plants > Roots > Nodule...
TGGGGGTGGGGGGGAGGGGTGGGGGGGGGGGGGGGGGGGGGGATGGCATTTGACTTGGTGAAGAGAGTTTTTTGTGTGGGAAACGGAGCTCCTACAAAATATAACGAGATGTTTGGATAGCTTTGCGTTAGGAGAAATTAATGAGGGATGTTTGGGGCTGGAGGTTTTTGCGGTTAATTCTTGCTATAAGCTTCTAGAAGGATTATTCTTGTAAGATGGTGAGGTGAGTTTAGGCAATGAGGAGGTGTTCGATTGTCTTTGGAGATGTAGAGACCATCCAAATTGTAAGCCTTCTCTTGGACCATGCTCCTTGACCGATTCCCAAGGCGGATTAATCTAGCCGTTCGAGAAGTTTTGGATGGGGAATCATCAAAAAATTGTGTGTTTTGCGAAAGGCTGGAGGAAAAGGAGGTACATCATTTTCTTCATTGGGATGTGGTATCTAATATCCGGCTTAGGGGGATGAGTTGGCTGATTTTACGCTAATTTAAACTAATTTTACGCTAACATATATGAGATTTAGTAACAGTTCAAAATTGTAACTAAATAAAAAACAAATGTTACTATTTAGATCTTGTAACATTTAACAAATGTTAGGTAAAGCCCGTGTTACTAAATGATTTCAGTAACACTTGAGAGTATTACTTGTAACACTTAAAAAATGTTACTTATTAAGTAGCTAATTTGTAGCCAATCTATAGCTAACGGTTTTTGGTGCACTTGTAGCAAATTTTGTTGCATAAATGTTACTGAATAGTGAAGACTGACAAGGTAGATCAATGATCAGTAAAAAATTTATATATTTGATTTCAAAGATTTCAACAAACTAAAATTGATTGACAATGAAAAGAACAAAATACAATATATATCTCTTAAAAAAACCAATAAGTTGTATATCATTGGAAATATAAAATTATTTAAACTCGTAATAATATCATAGCTTCATCAAAGGGAACACATGTCACACTATTGATTAAAGATACTAACAAATAACCATGCCAAAAATCTCAAAGGCAAAGCTCCTCAATCATAGAAATGTACATCTAATTATAAAACAAGAATATTATTAAAGTTGAGTTCAATAACACAAAATCAATAAAATTCAAACCCAATTTCTCATTAATATTAATGCCATAAAACATTAAGATCACTAAACACAAATTGAAACTGATTTCTAGGAAGATACTCACGCACATCTGATGCCTTAAGAATCTGTTCCCCCACATCAACTCCAACCTGAATCAAGTTATATTATCATCCATCTAGCTAAAGAAGCAGGAACAATACCTTGGAAGCACTATGTTTATGCCTCTGAACAAACTACAGTGTCAAAAAGTAAATTGCAAATATTTGTTGTGTATAAGAATAAGAACATGCAATTCCATCCTCCAAGACTTCAGGAACAATCTTCCCAGCACCAGTATGTATTGTGAAACTGCAACTAGTCAACATACCATATTAGTAACAAATACTAGTTAACAAAATCGATAAAAAGCAAAAAGACAATCAATACCTCTTGGACCAATTAGATATAGTGGGTAATGCACCATTATTTGAATTCCACATCAATACAAAAAGGAGAGCCTATAGTTTCTGAATCAAATAGAGAGAACTATTGTTAGCAGAGAACACAGTTCACAGAAACAAGCATGTGATGGACTTTTTATTAGCATTTGTGATGATAAAAGTCATAGAAATGACCAAACTGAAAAATTAGACTAGCATCGGCACCTACACCACAAACTATTTGTTAATTCAATTTGCACTACTACTGCTAAGCATGAAAAATTCAACAAAAATGATGTAAACACTTCTGAAACTAATTAAAGTGTCTAAAATACTATTCTGAGTTGTGACCACGACTTGTGCTTTATTACTTATCAATAGTCTCAATCATTTTCAATCAGCAATCATGAATCAAAAAGATCAAATAAGAACATTAATCATATACAAATCTAATTGAGTAAAGCATCGTGCTTCATACTGAAATAACATTGCAAATATGTACACCATTACAATTAAAATAAGAAGATAGGCAACGGCTGAAGAGGAAACTAAACTGAAACTTTATATCAGGCTTCAGTAAGGAAAGTAACAACAAATAGACAAAAATTGAGTAAGAAATTTTGAGAAAGAGACTAAGGCTGTGCTTAATTTAGGTGACAATAAATCAATGCTTATCTGGTGCTACATTTTGAGTAGTAGAAAGTGGACTACAACACTTTTTAACTCCCTGCCACCAATATATTACCCTATAATCTGAGAAAATTCTAGTTCACCAAATGAAATCTTGGATCTACTTATTCAAACATTAGTGTATGTAGGAAACACACACATTATAATCTAAATCACAATTACAATCACACTATAGTCTGAAAAACATAAAGCTAATTAGAGGGGGTCAAAGTTTGCAACAATAAAAAAATCAAGCATTAAATTGCACAAATTGAAACTAACCAAGACTATTAATATAGTAGTCAGCAGAAACTTATAAGAGAAATTAAAACAATATCTCTTCCATCAATTCAATAACGTGATTTACAAAAACATATGTGCGATCTTAAAAAAACAGAGAGAGGGAGAGATAAGAAAATCGCAGAAGTCATTCACTTTTACTTCTAAGTCCAGATATGCTTGTTTAGATCTAAGTCCAGACAGATACTTAATAACCAGATACAATCTCTTGTCACTGTGCACTAACCACCAGGTATATCTTGATAAGGAAATGGCTAAAAATTAAGAATAAAAGATCTAAAGCAAAATAGATCATAACCATTAAACTACCAAAGAACTGAATGTATAGTATTTTTTGTTCATTCTCATTTTCTCCATTGTATACATTAGAGTGCAAAGGAGTTGTCAATCATAGGTCCAAAATCTATACTATATTTAAATCAATATGTATGTATATCATAAAGTAGAACGAAACCAAAGTAAAATTACCATGATTCGTACCATGAACTGCACTAAAGCATTCCACCAATCCTGGAGCCAGCCTACTCAAAGAAATGCACCAAAAGAATAAGCGAAGAGAATTCATACAACTAGAATTAGAATAATATTAGAATTTGTGGTCAGTCACACAAAATCAATAAAATTCAATCTGAAATTCTCATTAAAATTAATTTTGATAAAACATTAAGATCAGTAAACACAAATTGAAACAAATTTCTAGGGAGATACTCACAACGGCAGTGGCATTATGAGGTGCATGTAACACTTTTTAAAAATGTCACATATGAGATGTTGCAAAAAGTCATGTGTAGTAGTGGTAATTGGTACACATGTCCCTTCTATGAGTGAGATTATGAATTCATTTTATGTTGGCACCGCAACATTGTCATGTGACGGATTTTGACTAAGGGTTGGTTGATTGTGAGTTTATGTTTCTTCCTATTTGACTGAAGTGATAGTTTTTTTTAAGGAGGATAGATTAGTTTTTTTCTTTTTTTTTTGAATCAGCATAATTTGTTAACACATACCAAGCACAAGACGTGCTAAACAGGGAGGCAACGATACAACAAACAGCCCGAAACAGAAACTGCAACAACATCACACGGCTGCTAAACACGGCTGTTTTCAATTTTAGGTTCGGTTATTTAAAAAATATTTTCTCCATGCTTTTAGTTAGTCAATTTATGCTCTACTTTTTAAGGATGAATTTGTAATTTTCAATTGTTTTTTTAACAATTTTCCTATCAATTTAAGTATTTACGTTCGTATTTTAAGTCAAAGTGATATCTATGAAAATATTAATAATCCCTTTTTTTCCAGAGAATCAATGATAAAATATAGTTTATGCACCAATTTTTTTCTAGTCAAGGTTCATGTACAGTTTTAATTTAGAGAATATTGTTTTTTTTCTTTTGAAATAAATTTAGAGAGTATCGTTGAAAATATTGTTAAAAGCAACCAATTTTATGAATAATTTATATTATATTTTTGGCTAACGAATATGTAATATTTTACCATTTATTATATGTTCTGCTTAGTTTCTACGCGAACAAACATACACTAAGAACCGTCGATTTATTTAAATAAAAAATAATCTAAACCGTCAATTCAAATCTCAAAAGTGTGGCAATCCAAAACCTTGTAATAAAAATATAAACCACACAGAGAGAAAACAACAAACAAAGAGATACTTTCACACAGAAAGAGATAGAGATAGAGCATTTTCAATTTCACAAAAATGGCACAAAAATGCAAGGTTGAGCAAGTTGCTAATGTGACTCATACGATAGAGGCAACCGGGAAGAGTGACTCTGTGTGTGCAAAGAATGACCTATTCGAACACCAAGAGTTCAAGTTCTAATTTTACCGAGTTACTAGATAATGGAAAATCACCATCAAAGAATCAATGCGAGAAAATAGCTAAGCCAAAAGGTAAAGGTATAGGAATGAAAACTAATGGTGAAAATTGTGCATCTGAAGGAGAAACCATTGAATTCAATATCCCTAATTGTGATCCTTCGATAATAAAAAATATTTGTCCCAATGGAGGGGAAATCATAGTAAGAGCTTTCTTCTCCTCCATCGGGACAATATTTTTTATCATTGAAGGATCACAATTAGGGATATTGAATTCAATGGTTTCTCCTTCGGATGCATAATTTTCACCATTAGTTTTCATTCCTATACTTTTACCTTTTGGCTTAGCTATTTTCTCCCATTGATTCTTTGATGGTGATTTTCCATTATCCAGTAACTCGATAAAATTAGAACTTGAACTCTTGGTGTTCAAATAGGTCATTCTTTGCACACACAGAGTCACTCTTCCCGGTTGCCTCTATCGTATGAGTCACATTAGCAACTTGCTCAACCTTGCATTATTTTGCCATTTTCTTGAAAATGAAAATGCTCTATCTCTATCTCTTTCTATGTGTGAAAGTATCTCTTTGTTTGTTGTTTTCTCTCTGTGTGATTTATCTTTTTATTACAAGGTTTTGGATTGCCACACTTTTGAGATTTGAATTAATAGTTTAGATTATTTTTTATGTAAATGAATCGACTGTTCTTAGTGTATGTTTGTTCAAATAGAAACTAAGCAGAACATATAATAAATGGTAAAGTATTACATATTCTTTAGTAAAAAATATAATATAAATTACTCATGAAATTAGTTGCTATGTACAATATTTTCAACGATACTCTCTAAATTTATTTCAAAAAGAAAAAAAAAAACGATATTCTCTAAATTAAAATTGTACAGGAACCTTGACCAGAAAAAATTTGGTGCATGAACTATATTTTATCATTGATTCTCTGAAAAAGGGATTAATAATATTTTCTTAGATATCATTTTGACTTAAAATATGAACTTAAATACTAAAAATTATAGCAAAATTGTTATAAAAGTAATTGAACACAAATTCATCCGTAAAAAATAAAGCATAACTTGACTAACTAGAAACAAGAATAAAATATTTTTTCAAGGGGCTGCTAACTTACATCCATTTAAAACCACTAAGGTGCAAGTTAGCAAGCTACACCCACCTAAAATTATTAAGGTGCAAGTTAGCAACCTACACCCACTTGATTATTTCCACTCATTTTTATAAGTATTATTAAGGTGCAAGTTAGCAACCTTCACTAATTTACACCCACTTTCATCATTTCAAATGTTGTTTCCTTAAAAGTTTGTCTTTATTATATGTTTTGTACCTTAAGCATGTTATTGTCTTTTTTGTTTCTTTTTTTAAGGATCTTTTTTAAGCTAGTTACAAAATTGTCCTTCTATTTAAAATTAATTACTCCCTCCGTCCGATAATAACTGAGCCAATTGCCAAAAAAAAGTGTCCCAAAATAATTAAGCCATTTCATTTTCCAATACAATATTAATTACTTTTTCCTTTTATAACTCTAATTAATATTACTTTCATCACTTCCAATTCAATATATTCCACTTTGCATTTATGATAATGGAGAATGCATCAATACTTAACAAAAGCATTTAAAACTATTTTTCTCTCTCCTTCATTTATAAATTTTTCCTAATATGTGTGAAATGAGCTTTTGGCTCAGTTAATCTCGGACGAAGGGAATAGAATATAAACAAAAGGGTGTTTTAGTAAATTATAAGTGGGTGCAGCTTGCTAACTTGCACCTTAGTGTTTTTAGGTGGGTGTAAGTTAGCAGCCCCCTATGGGTTTTGCTAGAAGCCACCCATGAAGGTGTCTTTTAGCAACCCACACCTCAAGATGTGAGTTTCACTTTTTAGTTTAAAGGTAATGATGGTGAAACTTGAAAAAAGGACCATGGTCATTTGACGAGGATGAAAAATTAAAAGCGTATGTAAGTCAATATGGAGAGGGCGATTAGGATGTCGTTCAAAAGAAAATTAAACTTCCTTGATGTGGTAAAATTTATTGTTTAAGATGTGTTAATCACTTACATCCTGATTTTAAAAAAGTTCGATTACCGAAGAGGAACAGAAAATCGCTGAACTTCAAGCTAAGATCGGACCCAAATGGTCTTTAATGACTTTAAGAGGTTTGTAGATTCTTGAAAAAAAAAATTACTTGAAGTATTTGTCTATCATCATCATCATTATGCAATATCATGCATACATCTGTCGTTTATCATATATTATGCGGTTTGAACATTTTGCTATTTTGATTATATATTATTCCATACGTAGGTTCTTAATTATGGTTCTAGCTATCAAATAATTTTTTTTCTATGAAACTAGCAATCAGATTCTTAATTAGGGTTCCGTGCTTCTCATTTCATATATAATAAATAATGAAGTTTTTAAGGATTTGTACTAACATGAGGTTGTCCAGTGACAAAATGATATGTTTTATACTTAGAGATTTTATTTAAGTGATTGATTTATTTATTCGTGTATTGATCAGGTGATTTAGATATCATAGTATGAATTTATTACTTGTGTCACACACTTTTTTTTTTTTAAATATTTGTCTAGTCAACAATTCTCATTTAAAGTGAATGAGAGCGTTTCCTTAATTTTCAGTTTTAAATTATTTTCTCTTATTCCCATATTTGTTTATTTGTAGAAGGCATGTTTGGTTTTCTTGTCGATTGGGAAATTGTCTTTGATCTGGTGGGTTAGGGATCAAGGTCTTGAGGTGGGTGAATCAAGCTATGTTAGGTAAGTGGCGGTGGTGGCTTCTTGTTGGTGACTTTGGGTTGTGGAAGGATATTCTTTGTGCTCACTACGGTGTGGATCTGGTTGGGTCCACTAGGGGAGGGAGTGTCAGGGGGCTTAGATCTTCCTCTGTCTGGTGAAAAGGTGTTTCACTGCTGGAGCCGGAGGCGGTGCCTAACAGTGATTGGTTCTCGGATGGAATCACCCGGGTGACTAGAGATGGAGCTCAAACCTTGTTCTGGGATGATGTTTAGGTAGGGCATGTCTCGTTGAGGGAGAGATTTCCTAGGGTTTTCCAGATATCTACCCAACAATCTTCTTTTGTTAGGTCTCTGTGCTCTTCGGTAGGTGGTAGGTGGGCTTGGGATCTGAGATGGAGAAGGAGGCTTTTTGTTTGGGAGGTTAACCTTTTAGAGGAGTTGCTAGGGGTGCTGGATGGGCATCCCCATTCCGAGGCCAAAAGTCAGGGGGTTCTGGTTTTGGAAGGGGGTTCCTTGCTTCCCTTTTAGCGGGGGTAGAATGTTTCTCCTATCTCGTTTTTGAGTGTGGGTGTTTTCTCTTTTCTTTGGTGTTGGCTGGATGTTGTCCTTTCTATTGTCGATTTCGATATGTGGTTTTCTGCGAATCTTAATTGTTTGTATTATTGACTTGATTTAATTTTTATAATATTATATTTTGTCATTAAAAAAAACTGTGCATTAAGCTTGATGAGTACCATGCATATTTGTAATTGGTATTGTTTAGCCTCTTTTCTCTTAATTGGTTTATTTTTGTACTACTTTGTTTCTAGATATAGAACCCTTTTGAAAAAAATTACAAGAACTATGAAAATTGGTAGTAGTATTTATTTTATCCATTAAGAGATAGAAAGTTATTTTATGCTTTCAACATAGTATTTGTTTATTTTTTGACAAATTCGACATCATATTTATGGTTGATTGAAAAAAAAATCTCAAATTACAGGGTTAGAATATGTACTTTTTATTTTACATGGTTATTTTTCAGACATCACATATTTTACAAAGACAATTTAAGCAATTAACCCTAAAATAAATATGGGTATGTTAGTAAAGAAATAGTTAATTAAAGTAATGGTCCCTATAAATATTCAAATTTTCATTTTAAATCCCTCGAAATAAAATCACACATTTTAATCTCTTTAACATTTTTCTTTAGCATTTTTAGAGACTAATTAAAAATGTTGATAGAAAGCTTTTACAACGACCGATAATGATGATGGAAAATTTTATATAAACTAAATATGTTGATGGAAAATTTTACAAAGTTCATATTCACTTTCTTCTTTTTACCAAAACATAATAATATCCATAAATTTCATTTCTAACAGAAGAGTAAATCATATTTAACAAAAACAAAGTTACTTGACAAAATAAAAACTTAAAAAACGTTCGTCACATTTAACAAAAACCAAGTTCCTTCATTCAACACAAAAATGAATAAATTTAATCACATTTGACAAAAACAAAGTTCCTTGCTTAAGAAAAAACACAAACAAAGTTCATCATATTTTTTTTCAAAAAAAACAAAGTTTATTGATTAACCCAATTCACGGTGATGAGCTTAATTATGTAATGGAAAATGCTAACAAGTACCTTTAGGCATTGCTTAAGAATTCAAAAGTAGTAACTTTTACATTGAATTTTATGTAGTTATGACTTTTATATGTGTCTGACTTGCATTTTCAAGACAAAAATTATTTTTGTAGGTTCCTTAAACAATGTCCTTAGGACTAGGCATGACAACGGGGCGGGGTGGGGATGGGTTTTACATTCTTCGTCCCCATACTCGATTCTCATATACTTTCCAGTTAGCCTACTCATTCCCAACGGGGATGAGATATTGAACCCCATCCCCGTCCCCAACAGGTTCGGGTATACCCGCCCCATCCCCATCCCTGCAGTGAATAATATTTTAATAAAAAATTGAAGTTTTTTTTTTTGCAACCCCTAGAGAAATGTTGTAAAGCATTATCCAGCAATATGCTCACTTTAGCATTTGTTAGACCGATTGATTTGCTTGCTCCTTTAAATATCATTGGTAGTTTTATAACATGGCAATTATCAAACAAAATAACATGGCATATCAACATAAAGTCGGGACGGATTTGAGTGTGGGTTCGGGGTTGGTACGTATATACCCGTTACCCATCCCATACCCATGTTTTGAAATTAGGGAAAACCCAAACCCAAACCCAAACTCAGTCATAAAGGGAAAAACCCGTCAAATTGGGTTTGGTTCGGGCGAGTAACCACGGGTATGAGTTTTGTTGTCATGCCTACTTAGGACTTTTGTTAGCAAAACTCATATGTAATTTACTTAATTTAATAGCAGGTACGGATATCCTCGAACGTGAATATCATCAAATCTGCATCCATTAAATAGCAGGTAGTTGAAACATCCGTTTTTTTATCCATGAATATCCATTTAGGTATCCGCTCTATTTCCATGACAAATTTTATTCGCAGATACGTGGGTGAGGATTTTTTGACATCCCTAATCAAATCCAGACAAATACAATAAATTTTAGTTTTGTATGATTTTTTTTTGGGCTTTCAGGATTAGGTTGCGTATTTATTTGGCTTAATTATAGTTTTAGCCCCCTAACTTTCCCAAAGTTGCGATTTCGGCCCCCTAAGAAAAAAAATACAAAACAGCCCCCTAAGTTTTGCAACTGTAGCAGTTTTGGCCCCCAAAGCTGATATTGACTCGGTCTACGCTGACGTGGCACCCTAAGTGAGGTGTCACGTGTTATTTTTTTTATTTTTTTTTTGCCTTGGGGGGCCAAAACTACTACAGTTACAAAACTTAGGGGGCTGTTTTGTAGTTTTTTTTTCTTAAGGGGCCAAAATCGCAACTTTGGAAAAGTTAGGGGGTTAAAACTACAATTAAGCCTATTTATTTTAGATCGGTTTGGAAGTGAAAATTCTTGGTAAACATTACCAACTTCAATTAAGAAACTGTACTTATTGATCTTTATGTATGCTGCATAGTTAAAAATTAACTCCTAGAAATAAAATTGGGGGGAAGGGGGACTAGATCGCTACCCCAGACAACAAAGAAGGAAAAGAAAAGTTAAAATAAAAAAACTGAAAAATTCAGGAGATTACATCAATCTCTAAAAATTACTTAACTTTAGTTAATTAATTAATTTATTATTAATCAATTCATTAATATATATACATATGCAATTAAACTTTTGGAGTGAATATAACTTTGAGTCTCCAAAAATTGATGAACTTAAATCTCTCGATTCAATTATAATTATAATGTATTAACTATTAACATCTTCCAATTTTTGAAATATGTATTTTTTATTAACAAAATCAATTTTTTATCGTTGAAAGACTCTCATGAACGAAATATTTTAAAAAGTAGTACACAATAGGAATGGTGAATTTTTTCCATAAGTTCTAGTTCAACTGACAAAAATGTCGAAATTGTTAGCTCTGACACTTTAACTGGAGTTCGAACCTCAATTCTTCTATTCGTGTGTGAGTTTTCAATGACAATTGTCAATTCTTCACTTTACGCAAAAAAATGGCAAATTTCAAAAATTTGGAGAAAAAAGAGAAACTAAAAGCGAACTTCATAAAGTTTTCGGGACTAAACTTATACAGCTAATATATGTATACTCATCGAAGTTTATAATCCGCACCCCCTGACCCAGGGTTCTGGATCCGCCATTGCCTTCAATACCAAGAAGGAATGTCGAAAAAATGATTTTTCGGTTCAACAATAAACAAGAAGTTAGGTTTATGAGAATAACAAATATTTGTTAAGGCAATATGTGACTTTGGGTGGCCTATGCCCTAAATGTACCAAAAGAGGAACTTCATTGGGAAGAAGATGGAATAGGACCCCTAGAACAAGTATTATGAGTCCCGGCTGCACGAGAGAGCTTTACCAGTGTTTTCTTCGATTTCTTGGAAATAACCTGAGTAAAACCTTCCTTAGTATCAAGAGTTGTTGAGCCATCTGTTTCTTTCCAGACATTTTTTATTGTTTCAATATCATTAGTCACAACCTTTATCAAAATAGGTCCAGGTGAATGTGATGGTGGGAACACAACTTCAAACTCAGCATCCTCTGAATCAGCATCGGCATGAACTACTGGGTACTCACCATTACTGGAATCAGAATCAGTATCATCATGATCATCGTCGGAATCCTGCGCGACCTCCGCAGTATTATTATGCACTACTTGATCAAGGGTCGGATCACCTTCAATGGCATTAGTTGTATCTACTTCTGGGACAACAGTAGAATGAATGGGTGCCTCAGTTGTCATCTTAGGACATGGAGCATCACCCATAGGAGGAACCCGAGGCATAGGAATCAGAGGAAGAAACTTAGGAGTCAGCTCATCATGAACAGAGATGAGATTCTTAGATGAATCACCCATTTCCTTTTGTTAGGTCGGCTGAACCTTGTCTTCTTTTTTCCTTGGGTGCAACTTGTTGCAGAAGGCCACTGATTGCCCTATGGTAAATTAGTTCATACAAAATTTCGAGAGGCATTCATAAACGACGTTGACATAGTATGCATAGCCTTCATGTTTAACTATAACCTCGTCCAAATTTTTAGACAAGTCATCATCCACCAATATTCTGGCATAATGACCAAAAGCACGCCTCTTGGTGGCTCATCAATTAACAAAGGTGTTCCTACACCATTGGAAATTTCCATCAATATTTGTTGCTACCAGTACTCTTTGGGAAGGTCCAACAGGTGAATCCAAACCTGAACATGTGCTTGATTTTGCGAGGATGGGTTCAAATCCGGTTCCCATTTGGAAAGTCGAAGCAAACCTGGTTTATGATTGTAGGCTCCAATAGACTAAGCCTTCACTTTTTCATCCTTAGAAGCAAACTGAAATTCATAGAATCCTCGACCCAAAGAGATAAGTCGTCATTGTCCAAAACTCTTTCAAATTTGTTAAAGGTTCAATGTAAGGTCTCAAGAGGTTAACGGTTTTTCACCTTTGTTCATAACCAATATGCCATGCAGACTATTTTGACAAGCCTCCACTCCTCGTTCATACACCACTTGAGTGAGTTTAACACATACAGAATCTCCCTTAATGCAGGGCTTAGGCAATTGAACGGCCACCTCATCTTGTCGACAAGAGCTTGAGCGACCGTGCAATGCTTCTGTTGTTGTTCATAGATTGGTTTTGTTGAAATATTTGAAGTTACACACTGCCAAGTGCAGATGGGATTACCGGTGGCCATGATGGCCAATCCCTAGGATTAATAATTGGAACAAACACTAAATAATGAACAAATTTCCCCGTGAATTCAACCCTTGAATTTCCACTTGATGAAAGATATGGCTCATTCACGATTCCAATTAAGAATCCAACAGTACCAATTGTGAATCAATACCGATTTTTTTTAAACAACAAATTTTATTAAAAACCTGATCCCTGCTCAAGACGAACATCGATCAGTGATTCAGAGAATACAAACAAAAAGCGTCATATATAGGCGGAACACCCGAAAATAAGCGCCATAAAAGACACCCCTAATTACAACACCTAGCCAAACCCTACCTTCAACACCCCTTAGGACAACACCCTCCAAAATAAATATCACCCCCTAAAATTGACTCCTTCACGAAACGACCAATGAAAAACGTATCCATAACCAACATTGCTACTACTTCTCCTGAAAAAACATCCCTCTAAATGAAACAGCCTGTCCTAATCACCAAAGTTGGGCCATTATTCTAAAGATCAATCAGCTTCCACCGCCTCTAAACCTCTGGCCCACAGAAAGAACACCTGAAAAAACATCCCTCTAAATGAAACACCCTGTCCTAATCACCAAAGCTGGGCCATTATTCTAAAGATCAATCAGCTTCCACTGCCTCTAAACCTCTGGCCCACAGAAAGAACACCAAAAAAGCCCAAAACAACACTTGAACTAAAGAACTGACTCCCGATCTCGAATCAAAAGCGGTCGACCCACCAGACTAATGGACCAAATCAGAAGGGCACCCCATACGCTCGGTCCACCAAAGAAACACCGTAGCCAGCCAAATAAGATTGCAGTTAGACGCCAACTCCCGATCTCGAATAAAAAGTAACCGGCCCACTAGAATCATGCACATAATAAGTGAGACAAACAACAAGATTTGCGGTGGTGCAAACATCAATCACAAAGGAACAAATGCTTAGCTTGAAGGACTCACACCCTCAAAACACCCTAAACCCCTTAACAACCCAAATGCAAACAATAGCAAGCGTCAACAAGAATGGACCCGATTAACAGATGCGGCCTCCAAAAGAAATCATCCACAACAACCGGTTCACCTCCACGACCACACAACAACACCACCACCACGTACATCACCACCCTGCATCACCACCACCACCACTACATCACCATCACCACCACCACTGCATCACGACCAGCGAGAACAAGAGCAAGACAACAAGGCTGGAAGTCTCCAAGAAAAGTAGCAACATCCTCATAGCATTCTGAAGAAGCAGTTATAGTGAATACCCATAAATTAAAGAAAGAGACAAAACAATACCGCCAAAACCTCCTCACCATGAAAACAAGAAGCAACACAGACACATATCTAGAGGAAGACGAAACCCGACAACAAAATACAGACAGCGACGCTGGTCTGAGGAGGAAACACAACCGAGATCGTAAATGTGCGACCACTGGTGACAAGGATAAGGCGTTCGTCGCCGAAGTAAATAACAACCAAGCCAAAAAACAACAAGAACCCCCCAACACGGCAACATAACGGCATATCAAAACGACGCCAATGGCCATGAAGATGCAAGTAAGTCACCAAATTCAACCACATCACAAAAATAACTTATGTAACTCCATGAAGCAAGAGTAATGGAATTGGACCCATCGTAGATCCCAGTCCTACAAGCGAAACCACCTTGGCAATCCAACAAGCTGCATACGTGATAACATCCTTTTTCTCACTTGGAAGAAACAAGTCACTGCTAGGATGGAAATGAGAACCACCAAAACCAGTTCCTGCAAAAAGTAAGAAGATTCCATATCTGAATCCAAAACTACCGCCACAGACAACCACCAACTCCGCCACGAGATCCACCAACACCCATGAAAACCACCACAAAAACTCAAAACAACACGGCCACAATACTTTATGACGACAACAACGCACTCCTTCACCACCGGTGCAGATAGAAAAGGTCCGAAAAACAGATTCACAAACCACCCGCCCGCGACGGAGAGAAGAGCAACCACACGTCGAAAAGGGACGGTGGTGCAGAGGACAGAGACCTTCGTCGCACCAACATTGATATAATCTACATGATGGCGGTGGCGGATTTGGATTATGGGTGTGGAAGAAAGGAGTACGTTGGTGCTGGTTTAGAGAGAAGGGAGAGCGAAAATGTTTTAGAGAGAGGGAGTAATCAGCACTGAAAGTTAATTACTAGGAATGAAATTTTTTTTTTGAATAAATTACTAGGAATGAAAAACCACCGAAAGTTGATTATTAGGAATGAAAGTTAATTACTCTGGACATAGCATATAAGTTTACTTTACTTAGTAGTAAGTAGTAACCCACAGGGGCTAGAAAATTCATTTTAAAACGAGGGTTCCAAAACTTATCATTATCATCATCATAAGTGGATTTAAGACTAAATTTTTTTATTGACGTCATTTCAATCAACCACTTCATTGATTTTATACTTTTTCAATATGTTTTGAATCTACTGCTATGTTTGAAACCTCATTATGCTATTGTCAAGAATTTATTTTGAGTTTATTATTTGATATCCTTGAATATTAAGATAAATTTAATTTAAGTTTAATTATAAATATTTAAATATAAAAGATGAATTGAGGACAAATGATTAAATATCAGATAAAATATTGTCGAATAAATCTCAACGATAAGAGAGTGTTCACCTTCATTCATCCAATTTTATGCAAATTCGAGCTGCCACCACATTGGAACGATGTGTTCCCTTAGTCGGATATAACTTCTTCTTTAGGAGGAATAGTGGAGTACTCTTATCCATGGAATAATATAAATTTCTATTAGGTTTCATGCAAAAAATTGGATTTCCTACACAACCGATCCTACAAAACAAAACATAAAAAAGAAATTTTGTTTTTAGTTGGAATTTGGAATCATTGAAATAAATAAAAATATTTGTGATTTTACAATATATTAAAAGTTGCCACCATAATACAAGTTAATCTCTTATTTGGTTGACTTAACTCCAATTTGATTAAGGCTTAAATGCACTTTTGGCCTCCTATGTCTGTCGTCGTAACGATTTTGGCTCCCTAACAAAAAAAAAAGCAATTTTAACCTCCTAATTTTGCCATGTTTAAGGAAATATGCTCTTTTGGCTCCTTATCTTTACAAAAAGTTGCGATTTTGACCCTTTTTTTGGGACACGTGGCGACTTCTCAGTATAGTTGTGAAAAATAGGGGGTCAAAATTGCATTTTTTTTTGTTAGGGGACCAAAATTGCTACGGTAGCAAACATATGGGGAAAAAATGCATTTAAGCCTTTGATTAAATATTAGATAGAACACTTGATGCTCGATGATTAAGATAAAGATTTTCCAAGCTAATTTTATAGCTAAAAAAAAATAATACATAAAAAATCAAGCAATATACAAAGTAAGCAATATATCTTTACCTTGGCGCTTCTTAGAAGATTTCAACACAAAGCAAAGATCGTATTCATCTTCCAACTAAGGATGCTGCTTTTTGGCCAATGGTAGAAGAGGGAGACATCACACACAAATTGGAGACTTGATAGAGCCATATGTAGTCAAGATTGGCTCAGTGCTTGCAATATTGTAAGCTGCTCAACACTCACAAAGTTGAGATCTAATGAATTTCTTAATCTGCTAGAATTTAAAAATTAGGATATTCCTTTTGCAACCCACTTTAAGTTGATGAAGATGTGGATATCTTATCCAGATTGCATCAAGATAGTCAATAGTAGCTGGAGAACATCCTTCATAGGTTTCGATATGTATGTTACTTAATCAAAAACCGAAACACTTGAAGAATACTTTTAAGGTGTAGAATATAAAGAAAGTTTTGGTGATATTCATGTTCAAGTGAAAGTAACAACAGATAAAGTGAATGAAATTCAAGATGATATTGATAAAATGCTTAGTTGCAGTTGGAGCAGGCCTTGAACATGGAAGAAATCTAGTCAACAAAAAACAAAGGTAAAATGGCATAGTGATAGAGATAGAAATATAGCTTACTTTCATAAAGTGGCTAAAACAAAAATGCTTCCAGTCTTCTAACCTCTATGAGAAATTGTGACACGATATTAACAAATCTAGATGAAGTCTCAGAGCATATTGTCAATCATTAATTGCACATCCCTGTTCATTTCAAACACAAATACTCAAAAAAATTGTATGGTTGAAGAAGTGATGCCTCATTTGATAACAGATAGAATTAACAGTTTGCTTACTATTTTTATCTATAATAAGGAAAAAAAATTCTTTAAAATAAATAAAGTGCCCAAGTGCTGATGGATTTGGAGCACTTTTTGATCAAACCTTTTGGGATATCATCAAACATGGTATAACAAAAGTTTTTTTTTTTACAAATTTTTTAACGCATATATATATTGTAAATTTTTACAATATTATAAATAACATAATTCATTTATCTAATATCATCCTTCAATCTAAAGCTTACTATACTTTAAACTTGTAATAAATTAACCTTAAAGATAAAATATCAAACCAATACAACCATAAAAACAACTAATATAATAGTCATGGAACCATAATTAATTTGTTCAGATATCCAAATTTGAGTTAAGTTAGATAATATTGTCATCTGATATGTTTTGTGAGTTAAGTTTAATAAACAACTTGTAATTGTAAAATTCAAAATTCCATAGAAAACCCTAGAACCCAAATATGTTTGCATGTTGGTTTGATTTAAATCTCTCTGAATTCAAATTGAAGATTTAATAATCAAAATTTATTCTCAGATTTGAGTTTTTGACTATACCTATATTACTTTTTGAGATAATTCTTTTTGAAACCTGTAATGCTATTCATAATGAACAAAGTCATGGCAAATCTTAAAAATAATGGGTAAGTAGACACAATTTTGTTTAGGCGGGCATAATTGACAAATACATCAATTTATAGCCATCTCCTTCTTCAAATTACCATTTTACACAAATAAACAGATTGCTATATCCTACGAATAAATCCAGTCACTTATGTTACGATATAATTGAATCATATCAGAATTTGAAAACAAAATAAAATTGTACTAGGATTGTATACCCGATTTGCCTGCTTGAATTGAAGAATAAACGTGAGCAATTGAATTGACGTGAACTCGGTGTGTATCTAGCTAGGTTTTCTCTTTCGCGGCGGTAATAAATTGTTGCACTCTCATCGGAAGAAAGACTTAGAAATCATTACTTTACATGGTATTGATAAAAGGTATAGGCTGAAAATGGGCCGAGCTTAAGTGTTTAGACCTAAACCATGTTTTCTTTTTTGAAAGAAGACCCAAACCATGTTGAACAACATATAAGTGATCTAAATTAAATGTTTTTTTGGCACCTCTTTTTTTAATCCACTCTTTTGTTGTGTCTTTTAAACACAAATTACTAATTTCTTTTGAAATCTTTTATAATTTTTTTTTTAATTCTTAAATATAAAATAAAACTTAATTTTCAAACATAAGACAATCACATATATAGTTTTTAAATCATTTTTATTTAAAAAATACAAATATCTGCATTCCAAAATTCAATTTTTTGAGTGCCTATACTTCGAGTAACTAACTTATGCAATTGAATATTTGAAGTTTTGAACACCTGTCACCAATGCAGTTGTATTTTTATTAAATCCAAAGTAGACAAAGAATCAATTTATTGCATATTGTAGATTGTAGAGCATTATGAGAGTTGGAACCTTTTAAATATTATTTCAATCTAACAAATAGGGGATTGTTGTGATAAAAGTGCAACATGCTAATTTTTCTATGCTAAGTGATGACGTGCGGTCATAAAAGTTATTTAGTGTTGTTACAGTCTCTTTGCAAGAGTTTGAGTTTTTTTATTAGACTTTGGGGATGGAGAAAGACTTTAGCCGAGGTTCAACTAATTTCCTCAAGTGTGATTCCCTTTTCGTCAAGCGATCAACATCAAGTGAACACCTGTATCCTTTTCTCTTATCATTAGCCTCCCTCCAACATAAACAATTCACAACAACACCATTTTCTCTATTTTTATTCTCCTTCCACTTTCCAAAGATGAGAGAGGCAACCCAAACAATCGTTATAGAGGAAAGAATCGTGAGATAAAGTGTTTGTTAACAAGAAACATCATAAAATCATACGATTAAACCACAATTTCACTTTCGATCTCTACTTTCTTTCTAATTTATTTCTTTTGAATTTTGTTATTTCTTTTCATATCTAGATTATTATCTATTTTTATCGGTTTTGGACTGTTCACAAGGGTTCACACTGGTTTGATAACATGCATACAGGACCGGACCTTGGGGAGTGCAAGAAGCGCTACCGAACCGAGCCTTTAAAAACTACGAGCCTAAAAAAAAAATTATAATACCCAAGCGCTACCGAAACGAGCCTCTAAAAATTATGGGCCTCAGAAAAAATTATAATACCCATCCCCATTTAAATTAAAAAATTATATGTTACTTTTTTTTCTTCAGTATACACGTATGAGTTTTTTTCTAGACTCTAGTTTCACTTTCTGAACATAAATTTGATGCTATTAAACCACCATCAATTTGAATAATCACTTAATCAGTCAATTTGAAAAACTATTTCATTGAAAGAATCACAACAATTATTTCTTTTTCGCATAAACCATT
>Ga0228711_1005651_pt1 | contig 18986 bp, 9 predicted proteins | sample MedpolnodulmetaG_2_FD_177996 | JGI IMG/M metagenome (GOLD analysis project Ga0228711, IMG submission 177996) | Root nodule microbial communities from Medicago polymorpha collected in Santa Monica, California, United States - brown nodules | ecosystem: Host-associated > Plants > Roots > Nodule...
ACGTTGATTTTAGGAGTTTATGCTCCACACGTTGCTTTAAGAGCCATTGCTCTACACGTTGAATTGAGAGCCTATGCTCTAACACGTTGATTGGTACCACATGCATACTGCATAGTCAAATTAGTTGTTGTGTCGTTGCATTGTCGTTGTTGTTGAGTTGTTGTCGTTGATTTTAAATGCTAAGTAGGATTAAATGAAGCCTATGTGAATTATTCTTGATAACAAGTATATGTGAACCATTATTGTTGTTTAGGTTGTTAAATTCCTTTGATGAATTATATGCTTATTATTATTGAATGTGAAATCTCACCCCTTCTGTTTGAATGTTGCCTCTACGTGGGTAACGTCCAGATAACCAGAATTAGATGCTGATGTGAGTTGACTCTCTCGTGCGTCGTCTTAGGGTCGCTCTGATACGTAACGGGATGGGGATTTTTGCTGTGTTTTCCACTGTTGCGTATTAAACTTATGAACCATGTTGTTGAACCTTTTTGAATTAAGATTTTTGATTAAGTTGTTATGTTGAGGCCGTAGTGCCAAAGTTGTTGAATGATGAACTAAATTTTCCGCTGCGATGTTAAATGAATTTTTGACAAGGTTGTTTTAATAAATAACAATTTTACTTTATTTATTACTTGAATGTAGTGTGATATCCCGTTTACGCGGAATACTCTGATTATTTGTATTATTTACATTGTTGGGAAAACGGGGTATTACACCTATTACCTAGGTAAATGTCAAATTAGAATAGTAAAACAAATAATTTCACACTTGTATAGTAGTAAATTTAGTAGTATAAATACCACACTCTGGTTCATGTAAATACACATCATTTTAAGAAATCAAAATATATCATCCTACTTCCTCCTCTCATGATCTGCTTAGTTTGATAAATCCTAGTGTTATTTATTATTTAAAGTATTATAAATTAAAGTAGTATTTTATATCATCTTATTAGTTCACTAATATCATAAAATAAAATAAGTATTTAAATATCTAAAATGTTTAACAAGTGTGAGCATAACTAAGTTGAATATTACACCAAACTACTGAAGAAAACTACCAAGTGCAGCCTTAATCCAAACTAAATTTGCCACTTGATAATTATTTGTCTTCATTTTAAAAACTTGTTCTTTTTTATTTTTTATTTTTGATTATTTCATCTACAGTATGTGAAATTATTTATTTAAATTTTAAATTGATTGAATAATGAAAAGTAGAGTTGTTGCTAGTCTCGAAAATCAAAAGATAATCCACTTCTATTAGTTGTGCCTATTTATCTACCACTCTTTATTATATTTGTATTGTATTGAAGCAGTTAGAAAGAAAAATTGAATTAGGGTTTCATCTTCTTCACCGCACTCACTGTAGTAGTATCTGCGCAAATCCAATCTCCTTCTCTCTTCTCATCTTTCCCGCCATTTCCTTAACACTCTCTTCACTTCATTTCTCATCTTTCCAATACTAGCCGTTAGATCCGTCATTTTCACTTTTTTTTTCCAATTTCCAAAAAAACTTTTTGACCGTTACTCTCGCCGGAGTGAACGGTTAAATGTCTACATCAGAAGTTGAGAAGAAGGTCGAGGAAGAGAATCAAGCTCCTAAAGGAGGTGAACTCTTGTTCTGTGGTGCCACGTGTTGGGATATCGTTGGTCGTCGCAAAGGTCCTGCTGAGGGTAATTTGGTCTCTCCTTCCCGCCTCCGTCCTCTCGTCGGCATCAGCATTCGTTCCGTTGCATCCGGCTGCGGTAATAAGAATCAGTATAGTACTGTGATTAAAAAAATAATAATTTAGTAGTTTTTTTTTTAGTATGTTATGTTGTGATCTGTGATTAAAATGTATGTAAATGTTGTTGTGTTGATTTTTTCGTGGTTGCGATGAATGCAGCATCGTGTCATTGCGTGGCATTGGACGTTGAAGGGCGTTGCTATACATGGGGGCGTAATGAGGTATATGACTGTGAGGTTTATATATGTTTTTAAAATTATTTATTTATAATGTGTTTTTCTGAATCATGAAATTGTTGTGCAGAAAGGGCAACTGGGTCATGGAGATACCATTCAGCGTGATAGGCCAACTGTGGTTTCTGAACTTTCAAAGTGAGTTTTGGATTTTCTGTTTTTTTATAAGAGAGAATTTATGCTCTGAAAATGTATTATGTTTTTTACAATTGTTGCATAAATGTTTATGTTTGTGTTTTCAATTTTATGGTTAATTTTGTTTCTCGTGCTTTTTGTTATTATTTCTTGTTTGTTATGCTAAATTGTTGTTGACGTTTGAATTTTAGATACAAAATTGTTCAAGCTGGAGCTGGGAAGAGCCATACCGTAGTTGTTACAGAGGATGGAAATTCCCTAGCATTTGGATGGAACAAACATGGACAGCTAGGTTCCGGTTCTGCAAAAACTGGTATGTTTTACAGATTATTCTGTAAAATTAGGCTCTGTGGTTTCTGCTGTTCATTTTAACGGTGACTGTTGTTTGCTTAATTTGATCCACACATGCATATCTTAGGCTTTGTTTAGATGGTTATATGGTCGGTGGTGGTGTGAATGGTCAATAGTGCAATGCAACGTAGTGAAATTACTACACTGGCATTTATATTGTTATTGTTTCTATTATTATTCCATATAACTTAAGAGTGATTAATTAATCTACATCTTTGCTTTGTCCTGTGCAGAAATTGAATCATCTCCTATTCGCTGTCTCGTGTCTGAAGTTACATATGCTACATGTGGTGGCGACTTTTCTGTGTGGCTATCTTCAGTCGAAGGATCTTCTATACTGTATGGTTTCTGAAAATTGTATTAAGGTTTCTTGATTCTCTATCCGTGATCATGGATATTTGTTCTTGTTTAGATGCAGTAGTTGTTAAGTTTCATTTATTTTTTTAAATTATGATTGCCAGGACTGCTGGGCTTCCACAATACGGGCAGCTTGGGCATGGAACAGATAACGAGGTATGATTGAGGAAGTTGTTTGACTTTGATGGTATTTGTTGTCCCAAGGTGTGAGTGTCTTAACTTGCCGATTAATCAGATGTTAAGTGGGGCCGGGGCCATTGAATTACCATTGAGCTCATACCAGCTTTCAGGGTTTATCATTGATAATCTTAGATTCCCATGTTTGAATTTGAATAATGTTTCCCATTGTTGAGGCAGGCTCATGTTTTTTTATATCATAGTTTGTAGCACATATTTCTATCTGTTGTTGTCAATGCAGTCACACATGCTATTAAAATACATAGATATAGTTTTAGATATATAATATTGGACAAGGAGGACTGAAACTAATCAATAATTACAAAATAATCAATTAGGTTCTGTTTGGTTAATGTCACACTTGTATAGTTACCATCCTTTTCTCTTGCGTTTTTGGATCATTTGAGTGAAGTTCTAGCACCATAAAAAATATATGTTCACGCCTCATATGAGCATCAGATGAATATCAAGCGATCATGGGTCATTTTTTCCTTGTAGAATGAGTTTATTTCATTAGTGATAATATGCTTAAATATAAAGGTTTAAATGTTCAAAGTTGACCTGGGCATTTTTTCTTTCTTTCTAATTTCTGTTCTGTTCACTCTACTTAGATGTGCTTCATAATATGCATGATTAACTTTTCTTCCCATGATAATACATGTTTGTATGTGTGGTGCTGCAAGAAATATTTACATAATGTTGCACGTGCTTGCGCAGTATAATTCCAAAGACAGTTCTGTGAAATTAGTTTATGAAGCACAGCCACGTCCTCGAGCAATAGCTTCCCTTGCTGGGGAAACCATTGTCAAGGTGGCGTGTGGAACAAATCACACAGGTGATTGTTATTTTCAGATATTGATTATCAGACCTTGTATATTACTATTACTTATTATTTTTGTTTTGTATATGCAGTGGCGGTGGATAAGAATGGCTTTGTCTACACGTGAGTAATCCTTTAGTATCTTAGCTCAATATCTTACTTCATTTCTGTATAAAGTAAGTTGTAATCTTGTGTTATTCATGTGGTACAGGTGGGGTTATGGTGGTTATGGAAGGTTGGTTGGCAGTTTTCAGATCGGGCTGTCCATGTTTTGTGAACCTCAAATTTGGATTCTCATATTCGGTCCCTATTCCTTTTGCGTGCAACTTTCCAACTACTTTTTTTTTATTTTTTATTTTAAAAATTCTGTAGGCTAGGACATCGGGAGCAGAAGGATGAATTCGCTCCACGCCGTGTTGATATTTTCACGAATAGAAACGTGTTGCCTCCTGATGCAATTATTTCAGCAGGTTCTGTGAATTCTGCTTGTACTGCAGGTATGCAATTATGCATCTCTAACACACATTCTCTGGTTCTACTTTTCAAAAAATGTTCACTGATATGATTTGCCTCTTTCATGGCTGTATTCTATGTTAATTGTTTACGTTCTGGTAATGCATCTGTCATAAACACACGATACTGATATTATGATCCTCTTTCATGGCTGTATTCTATGCTAATTGTTTCCTTTCTGATAATGCATCTGTTATAAACAGATGATACTGATATCATGAGGGTTGACTACGAATGTTCCAAGCCCATAACTATTGAGGAATTATGCTCTTTTTAAAAAGAAAAATTGGGAAGGGAGAAATTTTAATTAATTTAAGTGGCACTAATGACAATTTTACAACCGTCTCCGTGGGGATTTAAACTCAGCACCTTGAGTTTCTAAGGCTAAGCTCTTACCATTGAGCTAGCACCTTAAGTGTAGGAATTTGATGCTCTTATCTATATCAACAACGAATGCTTTTTAAGTACAGTGACATGATTTGTAAAAGTAGAATTGTAACTTTTGTTGCTCCTTTTACATATAAATTTTAACCGGCCATTTTTTATATCCCTCAAGCTACAGTATAATTCGTCACTTAAACTATCCCTATTTAGCACGTTATAATTTGGTTTATTTTTCATTTCAGCTGGAGGGCAGCTGTACATGTGGGGCAAAATAAAGAACACTGGTGATGACTGGATGTACCCTAAGCCTCTAATGGATTTAAGGTTTTGCTTTATTCCATGATTTGAACAATAATTCATGCTATATATAAAATACGTCAGGATTAGTTTTCCCTTTCATTCTGATTAAAGTGTTATATATTTATTTTGGTAAATAGCGGCTGGAATATACGATGCATGGATTCAGGGGGTATGCACCATTTTGTTGGGGCTGATTCCTCGTGCATAAGTTGGGGTCATGCTCAGAATGGAGAGCTGGGATACGGACCTAATGGACAGAAGTATGTGTATACAACCCTTTTTAGCAACACTTTGATTTTATAATTTTCTAATCCTGTTTGCACTTGCCCTTTAGGTCTTCAGCTGTTCCCAAGAAGGTGGATATACTTGAGGGTATGCATGTAATGAGGTCAGTGACACATTCATAAATTGCTTAGTAGTGGAGGATAAATTTTTAAACTGACTATCTAATGCCAAAAGTTCAACAGAAGAAAACTTTGAAGGATAATATTGAGCAAGACGTAATAACCTCACCTTATCAAATGTAGAAAATTAATCTATAGGGGTAATACATGCTACACCATTACAATTCAACTATTGAATTTGTTGATCAATCACTTGATAGAGAAATAAAACTTAAAAATGATGTAATTATATACCCTCAATCCCTTGATAGAGAAATAAAACTTAAAAATGATGTAAATTATATACACAAATATATTAGATCACCAATTTTATAAACTGTATATAATAATTTTTTATATAACAATGGACTGGCATGATTTTGAAAATTTAGTGGGGGCAAATTCCCCATACATACACAGATTTGTTACACTTAATGAGAGTAGGTAGTAAGCACCAATTCATCAATCCTCTTTAGCTTGAATTCTTGATGCCTCCACTTTTGAATGTTAATATTCTATTTTCCACTTAGTATCTTCAGTTTATAATTGGAAAAATAAGCAACTACTTATCCAATAGAAGCCATTTCAAAGCGTATGCATTACCTCTTTTTGAAAAAGAATCTTATCTACATGACCAACCGAAATGAGAATTGATCTAAATATTTTGTTATTCTCAAACAGTGTTGCTTGTGGTTTGGGTCATTCCATGGTTGTGGTTGACAGATCAAATATTGCTGATAGACTTGACCAGGTAACTCTTAAATCTTGCCTATCATCTCAGAAAATCACTAGCCCACAATCATTGCACTGAATTCACAAAGTGTTAAAACTTTGTCTGATATTATGTTTTAGGTTACTGCTCGTTTCATCTGATTTAGTATGTTTTAGGCTTAATTTAGCTGCTTGTTCTGAATCTTTTATCTCAATGATGGTGCTATGAGCTTGTTGTGTTGAAATCAGTAGATTCTTTGTACTAACTTTTTTGGTCTATTCCTTCTCTCGTCAGTTTGTTCATATATCTGTTCAACATTTTACACTGTCTTTAGAGAAGCTGTGATTTACAATAATCACTAGTTTGTAAATTGATTGTCTTGTTTTGTTCAAAACTGACTGTCATCGGTCTCATGTCATCTACTATGCATGTCCCACATTGTAATAGCATGTAGGGTTGATTAGCTAGCTACTCCTATTGGAGAAGAAATAATAGGGATTGCTATTGGGATGCAATGCTTCTACAAGCATTGTCTATCTCTTGAATAAATTTGGGTTTCATTGCATACTTTATTAAAAAATTTGAAAAAATGTTGTGCAAACAAATAATTATTGTTGAAATGTAATAATGAAAAGTTATTAGTGGGACCCGTTTAATAATTTTTCTAGAGCTACCGAGTTGGAGGGAATAGTGCTCATTAGGCATTAACATTTAAAATGTAGTGAATAAGTGATGTGACTTGTGGGGTCCAATTAAGCTATCTCTTAGTAAGAGGACCGTTGGAGAAGTTCTAAATGTATCTTTTGCACTATGTTTTATGATATGAAGTGTGTAACTCCTAACTTATATTTTTTTCTTTTTCTTTTTCTGCAGCTTGATACACATGATGGCAAAGCTGTTGGTGAAGGTATACAACTTGTCATAGTTCAAATTATGTACAATTTATTTAAAACTTCTCTAGTTAATAATAGTTGTCTCAAATTATGCATCAGATTTTATTATCCAGTTGTAGATGAATTTTTCCAATCTTTTTGTTCGATGTTCAGAATTTTTTAAGAGTATGTTGCAATGGAGGTTTTTAGAGGGGAGGACTTATTTTTCTTTTACAAGGTAGCTATAAAATGTTTCTAAAAATTAATTGAGATTCAACTATCATATAATCATCTATCAAGTTATTCTTTTAATTTTTTAAAATCTCAGATCTATATTAAAATATAGATTTAACCCTCCAAGACTCTCCCTTTCAAAACCCTCAAAAACTCATCTCTTGAAACACAAATTAACAGTCTGGTCTGTGTCCAAACTGGTACTGATTTCGCTGTGTTCTTGCTGCAGGTAATGAGACCGTGAGCAAAACTCAAGTGCCTAAAAAGGCGGCTCCAAAAAAAGGTGCAAAGAAAGCTGACAGCTCAAAGAAGAGGAAACAAGCAAAAGATGCATCTGACTCAGAAGAAGAGCAAGAAGAGGCTGAAGAAAGTGACAATAGCGAGGATGAAGTTAATGGTGAGGCTGAGGTTAAAACATCACGTGGTGGAAAAAGTTCTGGCAAGGGCCGAGGTAAGGCATCCAAAGTGTCGGAGTCTGAGGGTAAAGGCTCTGGCCGAGGACGCGGTCGCGCTCCTGCAAATAACAGCAGTTCAAAATCTTCTCCAGTTAAGTCAACCGGTAAGAGAGGAAGACCCAGAAAGTCATGACTTAGTTTTTAGTTGGAAATTTTCATAGCAACTCAAAATGCGGTCCAGCTAACTATTAATTGCAATTTTTCTTCAAAAAGACATTTAAATTGTAACCCTTTTTTGGAATGTAGAGGCTTAAGTTTTTTGTGAAGGGAGGTATACGGTATACCTTCTTCAGTTTTCCATCAGCCTTATAGAACCTTAATCAGCGGCTGGTGACCTGGTGAGATGTTATTCATGAAACTTGAGGCCCATTCTGTTGTTTTAATTTTTTTTTTTAATCTGTGATGTATAATATTCTTATTTATCGTTAATCTCAACTTAATTTTCAATTATTTCTTCAATTATTTACTTCCTTGTTTATGTGATTGCATAATTAGAATTTTTTTGGCTGGAGTGGAAAGCGTTCCGTCTCTGGGCTGCTTCCCAAATGAGTCTAGTACTATAAAGCTATTTGGTTACAAATGTGAAAATGATGGTTGTGTGTCTCACTTTTTATATATCTATCTATCAATCTGTATATTTGACACCAAAGCATCCCTATACTTATTTGCTACCAAATCTGTTTATTTGACACCATATAAAATCAAATAACCTCCTAAACCTATCACACAAAGACTTCCTATCACACAACCTACTAACCATTCTCGACAATCTTACACAATTCATAAGAAAACCAATTATTTGAGTAAACCACCAACTTAGTCTTTGATTTTGTAGAACACTTTCAAATAGGACGAACATCTTCAAGAAGGTTTGTGTAACAATTTAAATTGTGTTAAACTATCTCAACCACAATCTTTCAAGAAGGTGCATAACTCTATTAAACTATTAAATTAATATCCCCGCGAGCTTAACTCAGTTGTTAGAGATAATGTATAATATATATAAGGTTCGGGGTTCAAACCCCGATCATATGCAAAAGTCATACTCAAACACCCCAAGCCAGAATACATCAACAACAGTCAACAATCCCCCAATAAAGCAAAATAAAACTTGTGTAGCACAAACGACGAACATCTTACCACCTAACACAAAAGAAATGTCGTTGAGTACTTATAAATATATCAAATTAAACGTTTTTGTCTAATCACATTTTAAATCTTGAATATATATATATATCAAAACTTAAAAATGTCGTGTGATTAGCAATTATATCCCTCTTTCTTTTTGCAAATATTTTTTTTTGTAAGAATAAAATATTAAGTAAAGAAAAAGAAAGAAAATATGAATCGTCTAATGAAGAGATAAGCTGCCACTTGAGATACAAAGAGTTTCAGTAGGACAATATTATTACTTAGTTAAACTTAACAATTCAAGTGACGTAAGCTTATCTTATCTCTTCTTAGGTGATTCATATTTTCTTTCTTAGCTTGGTTTAATTATTACGATTTTTTGATGTGAATCTGTATCTTAACCATTGTAGATACACGTTCTCCTTTTTAATTCTTAAATTCTACATTTTTTTAAAAACTTTTAAATTCTTTTTTGAGAAAATCTTTTTAATCAACTCAATCCCCTTTTTTTTTCCCTCACGGAAATGATGCATATATGGTTTGAGAAACAAAAAAGAAAACCTTAAACCCAAGTTTGTTTGTTGAAAGAAGAAGAGGTCGCGTGAAGATGTTGAAGTTCCTATCAAAAGTGAAAATCGAGTTCAATGCATTGGATCCACGAACCGCATCGTGTATGGAGTTTCTCGCACAATGCAACTCACGAAAAGCCAAAGAATCAAACCCTGCCTGCGAAGTTGAGATCAAGCGTAAAAGCGTGGAGCATCCACCGCAGATCACCGTCACGTTCGTCAACGGTGTGGAAGAAGCTTTCGATGCTACATCCACACCGGTTCACCGTATAACCAAGATGATTCTGGAAAAGGGTCAATTACTCGAAACTGAACAGATGTTCCGTGAAGCTGGAGAACAATGGCCTGTTATCATACCGGATGAAGAACTCTCTCAGCATGCACCCGGCACCAAAGTCAGTTTTTTCCTTCTTATTCTTATTCTTATTCTTATTCTTATTCTTATTCTTAGTAATTAGGAGCTTTGGAGAACATACATGATATTGTTGATATGTCTACATGGATAATAATAATTTGAAAAAAAATGAAATATTTGAAAGTAACAACTTGTGTGGGTATGGTTTTGGTGTCGGATACTGACAAATACTTGCACATGTCGAACACTAGACACGTCTTCAATGTGAAGTGTTGGTGCTACATAGGTTAGGAAATGTGTGGGTATTGTTTTGGTGTCTGACATGGGTCGGACACTAGACAAGCCTGCAATGTGAAGTGTTGGTGCTTCATAGATTAGGAGTTCTTTATGGTCTACATTATATTCTATTTGAGATAGGAAAATTACTGGTTGGGGATGGTTGTGTAGACTGATTTGTTTGTGGTTGAGCAGGTGGATTTGTTCATGGTAGGATATGATATGAGGTGGTTTGAGAGATTGGGGCAAATCTGTGTTGGTTGGTAGGGAGGGAACTAGAATGTTTCCGTTCCTAGTGTTGGAAGAAAGTGCTTAGAAAGGGAAATTTTGTCTCATGAAAGTTGACATGTCTTGAGAGAAAAATCCCTCTGGTTTTCAAATCAAACAACTAGCAACCTTTTGAGCCATTTAATATATTCTAGTCCTAGGTTTGAACTTTGTTCTGTGAGAGGTGATGGTAGATGCATAACACAATGAACCAAACAAAACCCGTGAGGGAGGCGATGTCTGGTTTTGTATTAAATAGTATGTAATATCTAGTCTCCGTGTCAGTTCCTCATAGGTCACAAACTTTTGATACAATGAGAGGTATAGTACAGCTATGTTTATGCAAAGTAGAATAGCATCGATTTGAGGGATAGCCTATTCTACGGGGCCAAATTTAATGGGGAGTGCAGTGCACCACTTATGGGTGTGGATACAATGAGGATTTTTGTTAAAGGAATATGAAATTGAACGTTAGGAATTATCACTGTATAATCCAGTATGTTCTTTAGCACTACCAATCATCTTCGTGGATGGTATCTCCTAAAACATACAAATTATTAGTAAAGGTGAATTGGCAAGAAAGGGATTTGGTTAGCTTTGTAACATAAAACATGCTAATGGAGAAATTTGGATGTATAAAGTGTCAAAAAGGATTGAATGATTGAAGATTCAGTCATGTAGATAGTACCACTTTATGTGGCTGGCTGTAGCCACTTGACTGTGGCAAAGAGGCGGCAATTGGTTTTATCATTTTATAAGAAGAAGATAAAAAATTGAGGGATAAAGTGATATGATCTGTGGCACAGAATCGAGGATCCAGCGTGGTGAGGAATTACCTGATGAGAGGTAGAGGTGTTAAATGAACTGACCAAATTGGAAGAAGAATGAGAAGTAGCAGTTGGTGAGGTATTTGGCAGTAAAGCAAGGAGGCTCTGAAATTGCTCGTGTTAAACTGGAAAGTGTTGAATCTTGCTGGATGTTAGCATCTTGAAAACAAATATATGAGATGCTGTGGGCAGCTTTCTTGGATTTAATACTCGGTGGATATCCATGTTTTAGAAAACAAGTATTTGTGGTATGATTAGTGGCAGTGTGACCACAGTGAGTGCATTGCCTTGCATTTCCTGGTTTGGAGGTACATGACACGTTTGATTTCTCTCTGTTTTGGTTGCTGTTGGGTGCAGTTTGGACGGCAAGGACAGATGTTTCTTCAAGGGCGGTGTCATGAATGCGCCTTTCTTGTGTACAACCATGGAGAATATGTTGGTGATTGATGGCAGGGCTCCTTTAACAAGATCTTGGATTGGATTATGGACAACAGCAAAATTCTCATTCAGCCCTTGCACGAACCACAACACTCAATCCTTACTCAGAATTTTTGAATGGTGTTGGACACATTGCAAAATCTAGAGGCTGATGAAGGGCAAAGAAGGGACAGTTCGAAAGTTGCATAGTTCATCCCAAAGGATTCTCATCTTATTAGTGTAATTGGTTGAAACAAAAATATCTGCTTGCTTAACTAACCATATCACTTGGAGCTTTATACAATTCACTATAGAGTCGCTTTGGGACCCAAGAAATGGGATGCCGCTGCAGTTTCAAACAGACACTGCCTAGTGAAAAATACTCTATGGTCTTGCCAGGCCAATAACGCTTATAGTTATATACGGTGAGATTGAGTAACTTAGCCGAGGAAAGGTGGGGAGTGGCTTAGCTGAGGAAGGGGGGTGGTGGGGTGGGTATTTCAGTTTCATGACTCGAGAATTAACGCAGAAAAAGATATTTACTACATACTAGCCAACAGAAATTATCAAACACTTAATATTGAAATTAATCATCTAACAATTGAAGATGGAATGAGTGAACAATTTATGACAATAAGCTATTTTGAGGAGCTTGTATAGCAAGCTGAAAACAGTTTATAGACATATCCAAACCTGTTGCAAACACATGCACAAATTCTTATGTCATAAGATAGGTCTAAATAAGCTCCTCCAAATGTCCAATTAAACTTATTCCATTGGTTACTTAGTAAGCATCATATCTGCATTCCTAGGTGCAGCAAGATCTTAGTATGGTTGTTGTGACAATAAGGATGGTTTACTTTGTGAAAACATCTTCTATATTCAAGTGAACAATTGTTTGCATTTTTTTGAAACAATAAAAATGCCAAAAGAATTATTTTCATTATTTCCATAAATGCATCATCCATAACGCTAGCATTTCACTTTTCAGAAAAGAATAGAAAATGTTTTCACAAAGCAAACGAACCCTAGGATTGCCTGTTATTTTACTTTCCAGTTTTCTCATTCAGTGGTATGGTTGTGTGTTTAGTATGGCTATTTTTAACTGTCTTCAGTGACATGCTTTCTGTTTATGAATAAGGCCTTTAATTAAAACAGTTTTAATCAATTTGTATTTTATGTGTCCCTTCTTCCAGCCGAGAAAAGCAGAGGAGAAGAAGCAATAGGTAAAAAAATGTTGAGCATATTAACTGCTGGGAATTGTTCTATTTCGTTTTGGCCGGAGAATGCGCCATCTGATCACTTCCGTTGTCCATCTTGCTGTATTCTGGGACTAAATTATTAAGTTCATACTGCATATGATTTGAATAATAATTGATATCTTTGAATTGCAGAATTTTGAATGTAGACTTGTCATGTATAAATTTATCTGGTCAAGTTGATGCTCATAAAGTTTGGTGAATGTTGTAGCTTTTTTAATGTCATAATTTCTTGCTCAATGCTGTCAAATGATATCAGATTATTAGTTCAAAAGCACTACTCACGAGTGACCAATTTATAATCGTAGCATAAGCACAAGTAAAACTGGAAGTCCATAACTGCTGGATTGTTGGAGAAAATTGAGAAATCATCTCTCACGATGCAACTATTTTTCTATTTTGAAAAGGTGATCTGCAAATTTATCGTGTATTAATTATTAGGTATTTGAAGCTAAGACCTTGAAGATGAGCGAGCTTTAAAGACTCGAGCCAACACCACCAGACTAACCCAAATGGGTGATGTAACTTGATCATGATGCCCACTGTAGAGTTTAACATCTGCGAGGCATCTCGTATGATGTTGTTGCGATCAAAATTATATTTAAGTTTAAAAAAAAACAAAGATCGAAGTTGTTATTCAATTTTTTTTGCCTCGGAAAAAAGTGTATAGTCAATTGGAGAAAACGTTTCTTGTATTTATTAAAGGGTCTTGTTAACCAGTGCCCTGAAAATAGAAAAATTGTCTTGAGAATATAAATTGTTACTTTTGACTAACTAATTATTACATTACTTTTTAATAAAATCTTATCTCTTTTAGTTTATTAACCAATGTCTGGAGCACTGGTTATTCTCGTTTGAATTTAATATCAAGGCAGAGTCCGTCAATGAACTAGAGGCAGAGTCACTATGGAATTTCAATGTCTTGAAAATGTGGAAATAACAACAAGACAAGTGAATTCACAAAACTCACGTGAAAACAATCCAAAACCGACAACAGTTAATGTTTCACTTCTCGTGATCTTTGTCACTTGAAACTCCAATCTTTATGTTCTTCTTCTTCTCTTCCTCATAAGAAAAAAAATGGGTTCCGTTTCTTTGAAAATCGGTGATGGAACAGCAAGATTCAAAAAATCAACACTTTGTTCTTCAGCTGTTAACATTCTCATGATCTTATCCGTTATCACAACCAATCTTTTTGCTCTTTATGCTTTCACTTCTTCTCCAAAAAACAACCAAACCGAACAACTTCATCAAGTACACAAAAACTTCTCTCTCATCTCAGAACAAGTTTCACTTATACTCAGAGAAATTGATCAATCTCAAAAGAAACTAGCCCAGATAGAAAAACAGCTTCTTGGTTATGAAAGTTTTGATCTTTCAAGACCCAACATTGCAAAAGAGCTTAAGCTTTTTCTTAACCCTCATAAACTTCCTTTGGGTAAAGATTCCAAAACTGGAATCACTGAAATGGTTTCATCTGTAGGTCATTCATGTGAGAAATCTTCTGATTTGTTGTCTCAGTATATGAATTACAAAGTGTTTGGAAATTGTCAAGATGATTGGAGTTTTGCACAGAAATTGATTTTGAAAGGGTGTGAGCCTTTACCTAGAAGAAGGTGTTTTGCTAAATCTGTTTCTTCTAAGGTAAATTATCTTCATCCTTTTCCAAATTCACTTTGGAAACCTGTTAGTAACAAGACTGTTAATTGGAGTGGTTTTAGTTGTAAGAATTTTGAGTGTTTGAATGGTAAGAAGTTGAACAGGGGTTGCATGCATTGCTTTGACTTGGTTAATGGTTATGAGAATCAAAGGTTTGTTAAGTCTAGAAGTAAGAATGATTTTCTTGTTGATGATGTTTTGGCATTAGGAAATGGTGGAATTAGAATAGGATTTGATATTGGAATTGGTTCTGGATCTTTTGCTGCGGTAATGGCTGAAAGGAATGTTACAATTGTTACTAGTACTCTTAATATTGATGCTCCTTTCAATGAATTTATAGCTGCAAGAGGACTTTTTCCTCTTTTCTTAAGCTTGGATCATAGATTTCCTTTTTATGATAATGTGTTTGATTTGGTTCGTGCTACAAGTACCTTGGATGATGATGTTGGTAAGAAACAAGAGAAGTTGGAGTTTTTAATGTTCGACGTCGATCGAATTTTGCGGGCTGATGGTTTGTTTTGGATTGATAACTTCTATTGTGCTAATGAAGAGAAGAAAGTTGCATTGACAAGGTTGATTGAAAGGTTTGGATATAGAAAATTGAAATGGGTTGTGGGAGAGAAGGTTGATAGTGGTAAGTCTCAAGTTTTCTTATCTGCTGTTCTTCAGAAGCCTGTTAGGGCGTAAACAAGTGAAAATGTACTGATAATGCTTTTGCTTCTGATAATTCTCTCATTCACACACAATTTGTGTGAATGAATTTGTTTCATAAGAAGTGGAACAAGTGCATGAATGGCTGTGTTTGAAGGACTAAAAAATGTTTTATATATCTTCTTATGGTACTAGTGATTTTGTAGTTGATAGTTGTATTAGAAAACTAAAAGTAAATTACAATTTTTTTTTTAAGTCAGAGTTAAGTCTTGAGTATAATTTTGGTATTAGAATCCTCTGGTGGGAAATATTGTGCAAGATCTTAGCCATTGAAAAATATAAAGAGGGGATAATTTTGGAAAAAGAAATGAGATGGATTTGGATCCTCTCCTTCTCCCTCCTTCACCCCTAAACATTTTGTCCTATTTTAGTCTCTCACACTATTTATAAACTAGCAACATACTGAAATGTAATACGGAGGCCTTCATGACTGCATCTGATGAGTGTTTGTATCAAAATCTTAGCTGCTCTATTATTAAGAGGCATGCCCAGTCATGATTTTAGATATTCCATGAAATTGCTTCTGTCACTACACTATATTACGGTAGTTCTTTAACTTTGACCATTTTTCCTGATATGGTCTTTTAATTTTTTTTCTTTTCGAATTGGTCATTTCCATTACACCATTAGTCTTTCTAACATTTCCACTAAAAAAGAACCACACACGTTATTTTATATTGAGTAGCTCTCAGTTGGTAGGGATAATGCATAATATATGCAAGATCTGAGGTTCAAACCCCGACCACCACCTAAAAAAGAAAATATTGAGTTAACTAACGTAAACATTTCAATTATCCGACTTGTTCCATCAATCCATCAATTTCTCTCTCTCTCTTGGTAAAAATTTCCAAATCCAAATATCTAGAATCAAATAACCTAATTTTTCACAACAATATCTACATTCAAGAGTAATTGTTCGAATGCACCGATCCTGGAACATCGAGTCTTTCATCTCTAATGTGAAAAGTGATAAATGGGAACATGAGTATCATTGTGGAATAAAAATTGAGGTTCACACAATTATAAAATGTAAGATAAAGGATAATGGTAAAAGATGATCATAACTTAAAGCTGGGTAAACAAAACGTAACATAATTTGTTATAAAAAGAATAGAAAGAAGTAATGTAACAAAGAATCAATTCAAAAAATAAAAGGACCGATATAAAAAAAAGGGTTAAATTTAAAACGCCGATGTAGTTTTGCCTATTGTTTACTACACTAGCTTGATGAAGCTTCTTTGAGTTATCACCGATGGTGGAGATTTGTCTTACTTGGGTTCAAACCTCAAACCTAGAAGACGAAATGGGTGTGACCAATTATGATCAACGGATGAAAATGATACAGGAAATTCTAACGTACAATTTCGCTTCATATTTTATAGGAGAATGTGGCTCTCTTCTGAATTTTTAGTGTGTTGCTTTCTATAGGCTATATGCAAATATTTTCATATGCATGTTATATCATGAAACCAAACAATTGGTTTGAAATGGTTAATAAGCTTAATTTAAAAACGATTTATTTAGCAAGATCTGATTCAAGTATATTGTAACTTTGTCAAGTACAATGTGGTTCCAAACATTAACATATTGTACATGGATAATCTGTACTGAAGAACCATGTCCCCATGGCCGGTTGGTAGAGAGTAGAGACCCAACAAAGTCAAAGGTGAATGAAATCCCAACTTTGCTTCTTGTTTGGTCATGAATCGCAGCTTTCTGCTCTGATTTTGTAAGTTGGCGTATGGTCCTTTTCAAAATTTGGAAATTAAAGCATCTTTAATTGAACCAAAATAAAAATTTGATTAAGTGTGTGTTTGGTTCAGCTTTGGATAAAATTGATTATGACAGAATTGATTCTGATAGAATTGATTATGACATAATTGATTTTGTGAGAATTGATTTATGTTTGGATACAATAATGCAGAATTGATTAAATAAATTGAATGTTATTTGAATTGTTTTTATCAAAATTGATTTTGAATGTATAATTACTAACATAGACATAGCTAAATTCAAGTAAATGTGCATAGTTGAATGTATATGTAGATCAATACTAAATGTAGATATATTATTTAATTTAAATAAATAAATTTTCTATATATTAATTTAAAGCATAATAAATACGATCATGAAACTAATTTTTTCACAAAATATTTGTTCATATATTATATATTTTTTTTATAAAATATATTTAAGTTAAATAATACTAGAATTAGTTGCAAAAAATGATAATATATAGCGTAAAAGAAAGGTAAAAGAAAAATACAGTAAATCTGAATGGGGACACCGTAAAGGAAAATTCAAAACTTGGTAACTCATGACCATAAACATTTTTTGGGGGGCTAATTTGGTTGGTTAAGTTTTCTTAATAAATTTGGTTCATCAAATTAATTACAAAGCAAAAAGAAGGAGAATTGATAAAGAGCAATAAAGAAAAATAATAGGTTGTAATAATCAAAATAATAGGTTTTTTTTCTGTAAAAAAAAATAAAATCAAAATATTAAATTTAATGTAGAATTGATTCTAGGAAAGCCAAAAGTTAGGAATTGTAGAAGCAATTCTTAAAAGCCACACTAAACACCGAAAACTTAATTTTTCACTTTTGAGGATTGTAGAAGCACTTCTTGATGCTGAAAAGTCAAAACAAACAGGCTCTAACTTAAAACAACTACTATAAAATTTAATAAACCATCTAAGTATTCTTTTAATTAAGTCATTAGTTAATTAAAATTAATTTCATTGCAATAATATCATTAGACCATTGAATAAATCAGCTATTCAAAATTAAAATTCATAGCTGAATAAGTTTGGGTGCCGTTTACCGTGCGCATGCTTAATAGGTCATGCACGGTGGGAGATGCAATATTACAATTTTTTTTGTTGAAAGAAAGAATATTACATGTAATTGTAGGTTTATCTACTATGGCCTACCTACTGTAGTGGGCAATAAGTATTACAAATAATTATATAAATGATTCATTCACATATTTAATGCTCAGGTAGTTCATATCAATAGGTTTTTTTTTAAAGTGTCGTTTTAGAATAATAACGTCAAATTAATAAGTTGATTTTTGGACGTTGTCTAAAATACCAAAATAGTCTTTTATCCACAAAAAATGATATAAAAATAATTTAGAGATCTTTTTTAGTGATTTTATGAAAAATGAGAATATTTAACAAAAATCATTTTTTAAAAAAAATAATTTAGATTGTTTGGATACAACTATATAAATAAAAGGTATAACAAACTGATGCAATACTCTTAAAAAAAAAGCTATAACAAACAGATGCAATACTTTTAAAAGTGATTATTTTTAAAAAATAATTTTTTTTCTTAAAAAATATATAACAAATGGACTCTAAGGACCCGCTTGTTACGGATTAAAATAAAAGTGATTTTGACATAAAATATTTTAGAGATTATATTTAGAGATTTTATGAAAAATAAGAATCTATTTTGTGTTTGTTTACCATAACAAAAATCTTTTTTTTAAACAAATAATTTTGTTTGGATACAACTATATAAAAGGGATTTTTTTTGTTACAAAATTAGTTCAATCTTTTAAACTATATTTTATCTCTCCTTTAAACAAATCTATTTTTTGAGAAGCTGGTCTTAACCGCTTATCATTTGAAATTGTTTTTAGATTTTTTTTTAAAAACTGTAACAAACGGATGCAACACTCTCAAAAGTGATTTTTTTTTCTCTTTCACTAAAATTTAATTATAATAAAAAACATAACCCGATTTTTAAAATTAACTAAACACCTTATCAAGCTTGCCCAACCATAAATTCGATGAACAAAAACATTTAATTTTCTTTATCAATTTTTTATTTTGTGAAAATTTCCAAGATCGT
>Ga0228711_1005654_pt1 | contig 18982 bp, 10 predicted proteins | sample MedpolnodulmetaG_2_FD_177996 | JGI IMG/M metagenome (GOLD analysis project Ga0228711, IMG submission 177996) | Root nodule microbial communities from Medicago polymorpha collected in Santa Monica, California, United States - brown nodules | ecosystem: Host-associated > Plants > Roots > Nodule...
ATTCAACATAAGAATGCTTCATACCTGTCGAGGCTAAACATAATTCATAGCATCAAATTAGCCTTAAAACAACCAATCCAACTATGCAACAGAGCCAATAAAGGTTTTTATTTTATTAATTTTAAAGATTACAACTCAAAAGATATATTTAAAGATAATTATGACGACAAAACACGCTTCTCCGAGCACAAAAGAGCTCACAAAAAGGAATACGACTATGCTCTAGAAGAGGTGCTCGGTTCTCCACGAGTCAGCGGTTCTGAACATAAAAGAGAGACGATGTGAGTCACTAGTGAGTAGATAATGAAAAGGACAATAATAGGACATGATAATAAATAGAAAAGAAAACTTCAATGTCAACAAAAAAAACATCATCAAATAAACAGCATAGAACTATTTGTGCTTATATTTTTCGTCTTATTCAAGCTCCCCGTCGGTAAGTAATATGAATATTATATTAACAATAATATTAACACAATACTAGGCTCACTTTTAGTCGGGCTCTCCACCTGTAAATAATAATAATAGTAGGCTGCCGCCTTAGTCAAGCTCCCCACCTGTAAACAATATTATTAGGCCCTGACTTAATCAGTCGTAGTGCACCAAGGCTAATCGCTACTACTATTAACTACAATGTTTCAACAACGATTTTCCCAAAAACTAGTACAAAATCCAGTTGTATTCTACAACTCAAATTTGCAAAAGATTCAATAAAATTCATGCATTTAAGTATTCTAAACCATAAAACATATTACTATATCTTTGTAACAAAACAATATGTAATTTACCAATGAAAGAGAAAAACTAATAGATAGTAAGAAATTTAAAGTAAAAATCTAGAACTTGACTTCACCATCACCAACACTCATGAATTATCTCCTTCTCTCCAATCTTCATCTGTGTCGTTCACCTTCCTCTCCATTCCTCAATTTTGCTGTGTTCTCCCCTTTTCCCGTAACTTTCCCTTTTCCTTTTTATTTTATTCTCTTCCTATTTTATTTTAAATAACTTTTTTTTTAACTACTAGTGGCTTAGGCTTCTCATTTAAGCTTCCCAATTTTCTAGATCATTAATCTTCACATAGGTATAAAAATAGGAAAAAACTTAGGTTAAATTTCTTAGGTGCTTTTCGTATGGTTCTTAACTTAAAATACAACTTTTTTGGAGATAACAAACTTTGAGAGAATTATGGATTTAAGGAAATCATGATGAATTTAGTTAAGAACCATACGAAAAACACCTAAGAAATTATACCTAAGTTTTTTCCATAAAAATAATATATAATATAATTAAATCCTATATCATAGATGGAGGCAGTAAATTTTTACCACAGCCTCTTTGAAGAGGACCCCACCACTACACCAGATTCCCTTCATGTTCCCCATATTCCTTGCTTGAACGAATTTGGGAAAAATTCTATGCTTACTCCGATCTTGAAAGAGGAGGTTAGAAGGGCAGTTTTTAGCATGAAATCGTATAAGGCACCAGGACCAAATGGGTTCCAACCCATATTTTTCAAACACTTTTGGGATACTATTGGGGATGATTTATGGCATCTTGTGCAAATGGCCTTCTCCACTGGTAGTATAAATGGGTCGATTGCTGAAACTTTACTTGTCTTGATTCCTAAGGAGACTCAACCGCAAAGATTGAAGAAATTTCGACCCATTAGCTTGTGTAACGTTATCTTTAAAGTGGTTACTAAAGTGTTGGTAAATCGCCTAAGGTCATTTCTTGATGATTTGATTAGTCCACTTCAGGGTAGTTTCATCCCAGGGAGAGGTACTACAGATAATGCTATTTTGGTTCAAGAAGTGGTTCACCACATGCACCACTCCAAGTCCAAAAAAGGCTCTATTGTGTTTAAAATTGACCTTGAGAAAGCTTATGATAGACTGAATCGGAAGTTCTTGGAGATCACCTTAATAGATTTTGGTATTCCTCCATCTATAATTTCATTGATCATGAGTTGTGTTCGATCTAGTAACTTGGCAGTTTTGTGGAATGGTGCTCGGACGAATAATTTTAGACCGATTCAGATATCTAAGGGTGGCCACTCTCTCTCCTATATCCTTTTTGCTTATGATGTTATGCTATTCTGTGAAGCGAATGTCGAACAAGTGCAAGTTGTTATGAGTACTCTTGATGACTTTTGTACTGCCTCTGGTCTAAAAGTAAACACCTTGAAATCCAAAGCTAAGTGCTCGAGGATGGTGCAGGTGGACAGAAAGCATGCTCTCAAGGAGGTTTCAGATATCCTCTTTGTGGCGGATCTAAGACATTACCTTGATTTTCCCCTGGTGAAAGGTAGAGTCTCTAAAGATGTGTATAATGATATCTTAGATAGTGTTCAAAAGAAATTAGCATCTTGGAAGGGTAACTTGTTAAATAAAGCTGGTAGGGCTTGTTTAGTGAAATCTGTTACTACAGCTATCCTAGTATATAAAATGCAACTCCACCATATCCCTACTAACGTGTGTAACCAGCTTGACAAAATAGCTAGAAGCTTTCTTTGGGGCGGTGACAGGGTATTAAGGACTTGGAACCATGTTAATTGGCATACTGTTACTACCCCGAAACGCTTCGGGGGCCTTGGTATTCATGAGGCTAGGATTATAAATGTGTCTCTTCTTGGAAAACTTGTGTGGAGTATGTTGCATCATAAGGAGAAACTATGGGTTCAGGTTCTAACTCACAAACATTTGGACAAAAAATCTATTTGGATTGCGGACAAGAAATCGAGTGCATCTATTACTCGGAGAGGGATCATGAAAGTTGTTGCTTCTTTTGCTCATGGGTATAAGTTGCGTATAGGTGCCGGTGAAACTTCATTTTGGTATGAGGATTGGACCAAACTAGGTCCTCTATGTAAACTAGTACACTTTGTTAACATAAGTGATACAGAGTTAAAATTACATGATGTGTGTAAGGATGGTGGTTGGGACTTACAAATCCTGGCAACGATGATGTCATCTGATATCGTTCAAGCTATTCAACAAATTACGCCTCCTATGATTTTGGATACTCGCCTAAATGATGAGTGGGCTTGGCAACCAGAACAACAAGGGAAGTATACTTGTTCAAGTGGTTACTTTTGGCTTCTTCAACAACAAAGAGGTTGGGATCCTAATTGTGATATGAGATGGATTTGGCGGCTTAAAGTTCCTGCAAAGATACAAAATTTTATCTGGCTTTGTTCTCATAACGCTCTTCCAACAAATGCTCGTCGGCACTACTGCAACATGGCAGCTTCACCAGGCTACAGCCGTTGCTCATCCCTTATGGAAAACCATTTACACTGCTTGCGTGATTTCCCTCATTCCAAGGAGCTTTGGCTTCGCTTGGGAATCGGAGGACAAAGGGATTTTTTTCTCCCTAACAGAAACCACAACTTGGGTCAAGTAGATGGCATGTGGTACTCTATCGCTCTTATTTCTTGCAGGTTTATGGAAGGCTTGGTGCTGGAGAAATAATAGTATTTTTGAGGAACAACCTTGTCAGATTCATGAAGTGGTGAGGAAGACTCGGGCTTTGCATGACGAGTTCATTACTTTCTGTCAACCTACGGGCTCTAACACATTTATGGCCCGAATTTTAGTGCATTGGAAACCACCTCCTGAGGGTCTCATCAAACTCAATGTGGAAGACAGTTTTCTTGAAGATGGCTTTCGTCTAGGCGCTAGTGGAGTTCTTCGTGGCCATGAAGGGAACTGGATAGCAGGGTTCACTCATTTTGGAAATGGCGGTGATGCACTCTTGGCGAAACTTCGTGCTATTCAACTTGGGATTGCAACTTGTTATGATCTCGGCTATACACACTTCATTTGCGAGAGTGATTGTTTGGAAGCAATAGACCTTATTCTCAATGTGACAAATGCAAGTTTGCATGTGTATGCCTTTGTGTTACTAGAAATCTCAGATGCCTTGCACCATGGGACTATCAATTTAGTTCATATTACAAGGGAGCAGAATATATGTGCTGATTTTATGGCTAAGAAGGATGCCCATTCCGCTTCTTCAGCTTACTGAGATCGTCCTCCAGATGGCTTAGAGTCTCTTCTTTTGAGAGATAAACTAGCTATGTAGTGTTTTATTTTTTTCCTTTTTTTCTGTTTCTTTTTGCTTTGTTACTTTGTAACACCACCAACAAAAAAAAACAAAAAGTGTGACTTTCATCTAATAATAGCTACTATTATTATTTATAATTATTATTATTTTACTAAAAGTCTTTCTAAGATATGGATTTTATGCAAACATGGTTAGATAAGGCTGTTGCAATAGAAGTGCCTTTTTCCCCCGTGCTATCCAAGTCTCAAAAGAAAAAATTGAATAAGCAGAAAGTAGATTTTCAAACCAAAACCCGTTCACAGGGTCCGCTTCCAACCTCTAAATGAAGATTATTTTTTGGAACATTAGGGGGATCAGTAACAATGAAGTTGTATGATTCAATACCTAGTTGGTTTTGGAATAACATTCCTGTTACTTATTTGTTCTCATATTTACCGAGAGGGAAATTGTTGTGCAGATGTTTTGGCTTCTTTGGGGCATGAGTTGCTTGACACTACATGGCTCCACGTTATGCCAGTTTCTTTGTCATTTGATTTCACTAGAGATAGAAATGGGCTACCCAACTTTAGATTTCTGTAGCCTTTTCTGTCTTTTTTTCAGTTTATTTCTGCTTTGTTCTAAGGGTATTGGCCTAGTCCCCCCTCTTTTGTACAGTTTTTCCCTTTTTTTTAATAATATTACTACGTATTGGAGAGGCGGTAATGGATCGGAGTTGTTGATGTTTCAACTTCTCCCTGATACCTAACCTCTCTGTTTGCCTATCAAAAAAAAAAAGATTCTTGTAATCTTTCACCATTGCCTAAACTAACTATTTAAATTCAAATATTATAATTAAACTTTGAGGGTATTACAAAATATATCTATAATATATAAAGAAAATAGACTATTTCAGTTTTTTTGGGCTGACTTATTCTCTTTTTAAAATTACTCTCAACTTTTAATATAAATAGCACATATATTAAATAGACAAGAATAAATTCAAATATTAAAATAAAAATGTAACAAACACAATATGAGTATATATATTTTCAGTTTTTTTTATCATTTAAAAAGTGTAACAAACTAGATGAATATATTTAAACTAATTTCTTATTATCTCAATTATACCCTCAAACAATTTTTCTATAAATACCTTTAAACAATTTTTCTATTGTTGGTGTCATTAAAAAACATAAGAATTTAGATTATATTTATTTTGTTATATTGTTGGTGTCATTGAAATATATAATCATGATTAGTTTGATTTGTTATTATAACTTGAAAGCAATAAACATTTATAATTTTAGTTTCAATCAAAATCAAAATTTAATAAAATAGAATGTTCAAAATTTTCAAACGTTAACGCAATACAAAGAGCGGAAAGACGAGCATGTGAGTGCCCGTCTTTTCGCTAGTAAATATAAATTAAACTCTTATAAAAAAATATCAATTGTTTGTTTTCATAAGAATTCTCTTTTTATTTTTGATAAAACGTAATAATTCTTATTCATAACTAAAATAAATAACATGTACTTTTTTAACAAAAATATAATTTTTTGTTATATATAATCAAAATTACACAATTCGTCTTTTAACAAAATTTAGATAACTTTTTTGTCCCTTATCTTATTTTATTTTCCAATTTAATTCTTTAAGTTATATAATGTCAACATTGTTATCCTTTTCTATTAAAAAAACCAAAGATACATAAAATTCAGCAAAAACCTAAAAAAAAAATCACAAAACTCATAAATTCATAAAATAAAATAAAATAAAAAACGCACAATTTCATCACAACTTCATCTTCTTGATTTTCTCTCTCATCAATCAACCTAACTCTCCAACAAAGAAAAGTTCAATTCCTGTAGTTTATTTGTGTTTTCCAATTGGTGCAAATCCTAGAAATTGTCTACTTGAGAACCGTTTGCGGATGGGATTATATTTTGGGGGGGAATAAATGTGTAGGCCTAGGGGGAGGATCGTTCTCCTTAATTTGGTGTTGAATTCAATCCCTATTTTCTATCTTTCATTTTTAAAAATGGCGACGAAAGCGTTGGAGAGGATTGTAAAGATATAAAGAGAGTTTCTTTGGGGGGTGGGGTGTAAGATTTGTTTGGTTAGTTGGAGGAAAGTGTGCCAACCTTAAAACCAAGGAGGACTAGGAGTAAAAGATACGAAGGTGGTCAACTTGAGCCTTTTAACGAAGTAGAGGTGGAGATTGATCTAATTAGATAACCCGTTGTGGAAAAAGGTGCTTCAAGAAAAGTATGGGGGAGAGGATATGCAAGTTGGTGGAGTGGGGAGATGATAATTGGCCTTGGTATGCGTCAAGGTGGTGGAAAATGTGGTTAGAGTGGATTATTTTAACGAAGGAGTGGTCATGAAAATTGGAAATAGTTTTAACACTAGTTTTTGGAAGGATATTTCGGTGGCTGATACACCATTTATGTACAATTTCCAAGACTTTTTTCAATTTATAATAAGGAGGCTAGGGTGGGGGAGATTTGGGAGGTTGGCAAGAATGGGGAAATTGAAGACTCCTTTGGAGGTGGACACCGTTTGTTTGGGAGTATGAGCAAATAGAAACCCTATTAATTTGCATTAATGGGTGAGACTCCTAACTACATAATACATAGGTATTCCCTCTAAATACTCAAACCACCTAAGTCTAGTTATTACCTTGTTTTCTACGATAGGCGCTACCTCAACTCTCTCTAATGTCGTAATTTATAATTCTATCATATATAGTCTCACCACACATCCAACACAACATCCTCATTTTTGTTATGCTTACTTTATGTTTGTGTTGGTTCTTCACCAAACAGCACTTTATCCCATACAATATCGTCGGTCTTACCATTGTCCGATAAAAAATTTCCCTTAAACTTAAGTAGTACTTTCGCATCACATAAAACACCTGAGACACTACTCTATTTCAACCACCCAATTTGGCTTCAATGGTTTACATCTCTTTCTATTTCTCTGTTATTTTGTATTATAAAATTAAAATATTTAAACTATATAGCTTGTGGCATGATATGATCTCCAACTTTCACCTCTTGTTAAAATAATGCTCCATATACTCTGTCTTGCTTATATTCAAGCGTAAACCATTTGATTTGCAGGCTTATCTACAAGTTTCGACCCTCTCATTTAATTCTTCCTTCGACTCTCAAACCTTTGATGAAGGAATCAAAAACAAGGCTTCACAAAATTGGAGAGAGAATTTTGGCTATATAAGGAGCTGAAGACCATGAAAAAGATCAACAATACTCTACTATTTTTAATTGTGCCATTACTCTCCCAAATCAAATAGTGCATATACACTTAGGATTTACATTTTAACTTATGTTATCTTAGAAATCCTATAAGTTGTAAAGAGTTTGTTCATATTGTTCAGTCTACACCAAAATTGTTAAATCTGGTGTAGGAACAAGTTTGTTTATATTTGTTGTAAACAAACATAAGTCTCTTGCTTGTTAATCTTGAGCATATAAGTCTCTTGGTAAAACCTTGAACATCAAAGTCTCAATCTGCTGTAATTGAGCATAAGAAGTCTCATTCGGTTGTGTTTGAGCAATATAAGTCTCTAGGTGAAACCTAGAGCGCCAAAAGTCTCTTAGGGGAGCCATTTGAGAAAAATAAGTATATTTCATGTATGCTTGAGAAAATGAAGTCTCTTGGAGTTGTCCCTGAGCATTGGAAGTCTCTTGGTAGTGACCTTGAGCAAAGAAGTCTCTTGCAAGGGTGCTTGAACATTGAGAAGTTCTTGGAAGAGTCCTTGAGCAATTGTAATCAGAGGGATTATAGTGAAATCTCTTGGAAGTGCAAGGGGATTGGACTACTTCTGTGTTATGGAAGGATCCGGTATAAAACTGCTTTTGTCTGCTCTCTCTCTCTCTCTCTCTCTCTCTCTCTCTCTCTCTCTCCTCTCTATGTCTTTATCTTTGTGTTCTTATTTCCATTGCACTCAGACTCTATCAGAATCTGTACTCATCAGATTTTGAATAGCTTTTAAACACTCAGAAAAAGAACCAGAAAAAGCCAACACAATTCCACCCCCCTCTTGTATTTTTCTCACCTTCAATATATAAACACACACACATTAGTTGCTTAAGCATACATCGCCCTTTGTAAAGGGGTTCAAATCCTTAAAGGAACTTTTTTTTTTTACAACATTTTATGAATTTATAATAGTCTAGGCCCAATTTTTCTAGGCCCAATTCGGTTGTCCCTAACCCTAGTTGTTAGTCTGTCTATAACTAAGCTACCACTTCATTTCTTTTCTCCAACATCACCAATTCGTCTTCTCCTTTCCGTCTTTTGTCTATGCTCCTCATTTTCTGGTTTCTTTTTCCTTTTTCATATCATTTATTTATACTTTCTTAATTATATATATATATACTTTAGGAGTGTTTGCAAAACCCCATTGCGTTTGTGAATTTGTAGTTTACTACTTGTGGAATTTCACTGACAAGATAACAACTAGGTTATGAGCAATGCTAACAACACTCTCTTTTGAGCACTCTCTCTAGCACTCACTCTTTTATTGGGTAAAATCATTGTATGTCCCACCACCATATGTGGGTTCCATTTCCAAAGTGTAGGTCCCACATTGATTTTACCTAATAAAAGAGTGAGTGCTAGAGAGAGTGCTCAAAAGAGAGTGTTGCTAGCATTCCTCACTAGGTTATTAAGTTATATGATTTATATCTTATTAATCATAGTTAACTTTACGAGGGAAGAACTAGACATGAAACATTCTAGATCTGGTTAATTGATCATATCTAGTATGTGTTTGATTTTTTATCTAACTGATATGACAAGTCAACCTTGTGCGATTTTTATAAAATTGGAAGACTATGAAGGAAGGGATGAAGACGCTGATGTTATTATTAAAAAAAATCACAAAGATGAAATCAAATCAATGAAGTACCAAAGGTATGGAATCAATTGTTATTTTGATTTATATTCATTTTTTGATAATACATATTCATATTTATTTCTTATTTCTTCCTTAGTATTAGATCTTTTAAGTTATGAATAATATGCATTCTTATTATTCATGATGTATAAAAATATTTTTATTCACAGATCTATATTTTTTTTTTTTGAAGAAGTCGTATTCACAGATCTATATATTCTTACTCACACTGAATAAAAATATTTTTATTCTCATATCTATATTATTTTTTTTGGTCAACATATCTATATTATTTATTTGTGATAAAAGAATAAATTTGTGTCTTTGCTTACCAAACCTAATTATTTTTTGTCATTAGCTATCACTGTACAAATTAGATCTAAATCAATTTGAACTTTCGATTTGATAAAACATCAATTTCTCAATCGAAATTATGGTGTTCATATCCTCTTAGAATATATTTTCATTACTTATTTTATTTATGCAAATGTTCTTATATTTATTTTATAGGACAATTCACTTACCACAAATCAAACTTTTGAGTATTTTTTAAGTGGTTTTCAATAAGCTTATTAACCAATTGTATACTTTGTAGATATAGAAAAATGAGATTTAAGCTCAATATCGAAATATATAAATAACATATTTTAGAGTCTCGTAAAGATCAGTAAATACTTGATGGAATTAAAATAATATATTTTGTAAGGCATGAGATTTTGTAAATTGTTGGGTATATGATTCAAGCTTGAACTTATTCTTGATGTAAATTTAACTCTATTTTAATTGTTTAGACAGCCACGCCACCACCTACAACTACCCAGCCCGCCACCATTATGAGTATGTAACTATTTCTTCTTCAGTGACAGTCTTGTTTGTCGCTTGTCATCGCATTAGCTAGTGGAAACCAAGAAGAAGATGAAAAGGCAATGGTACTGGAAAATTTGAACGAGATTTCGATCTAAACAATCCCTTGTGTTTAGAATCTTCTATGTATAAAACTAATGGCTCATGTGAAATTAAAGATAGTGGTCGTAATTTAGTTTTACTTTTCCTGTTTTCATCGTCCAACATTTTGGGCATGTATTTTATGGCAGCTACAAGTTAACAAGAATCGTTATTGTTAAACCTTATTAGTTTAGAATATGATTCTAGAAAGTTGGTGTACACATGTAATGGAATCTTCCTTTAGATGTAGTAACAAAGAATAGTACAATAAAGGGTGAAAATTATTCAATATTTCCTCTTCTTCCTAGGATGTCGTGTAGAAAATGAATTTGTTTTTTACCTCAGAAGTGAACATAATTAGAATTGTCTTGATTATTATTCATTGTTAACATGGACCTTTGATATTATTGATTACAAACATCTTGAAGTAAATGTAATTATATTTCAGTTGTTCATATTTTTTAAACAGCTTATATATTATATTTCAGTTGTTCATGTTTTTTTTAAAACACCTAACCACTGATCACACTTTCAAACAACCACCCTCAAATAAAACCTTTACCACTGAAAAACCTTTATCCCCTAATAAAAATCAACTGAGAAACAAGCCATAATCCCCTACCGTTAATTCAGTTACAACAGAACTAAAACAAAGACTGGCCCTGAGCAGGAAAATAGGAAAAAAAACACAACTTAAAACCCATAAATCCATCACCAATTATTTATTAATACACCACCAATTTTCTTTTTCATAGTTTCTTTGGACGCAATCTTGGGCGTGGGCCCATAATGACGCTAAGGAAGACGAGCTTTCCCTTCTTTTGTGAAGCATTTCAGTTTTCCGTTCTTGATAAGTTCTTTGATCACATCCTTCAACCGATAAGAATTGTATTTTTCGTGGCCAACACAGCTATGGAATCTGCAATACTTAGTCATATCTGTGGGCGACAACCCCTTTAAGGTGCGAGGATTTTGACCCTGACATCTTTGTATTTGGTACTTGCGCACTCCTGATAAATCCGTTCTCTCAATGTATATATTCATACGGGTGTACTCAGAGAAATAAGAACAGTACCCATATCCTTTCTCGTCGTTATCAATCCGTTTGTTATCGCTTAATTTCTAAGGTTGTTTATTCTTCACGACTTCAGCTTCCAACCACTTCTCCTCGTAGTTAGTATAATGTTGTAACCTAATCAAAAGTTCATTCATGTCTTTGGGCTCCTTGAGTCCTAACTCTTCTTTGAACTTATATTTCTTGGACAAGTAGTTTTCATAGACGAAGCACTTCAACTTATCGTTCACGCCTCAGACTTCGACGACCTCATGGGTGAATCTTGCTACATACTTCTTACGAGTCTCTTTCTTTCCTTAAATTACTGCAGTTCGTGCCACCATCGATGTCAGCTACTTTCTCCCGACAATGAAGTGAAATGGGAGGTAAGCTCTTCACAAAGCTCCCTCTAACAATTAATAAAGTCGTCCTTATGGCCCTTAAACCAAGTCATCGATGCAACTTTCAACGCGAGGAAAAAGATTTTACACTTAATAGTTTGCCGCTCCTAATGGGAGTTGAGGACGGTATCAATGTCGCTGACATGTATCTTTTGGGTTGGGGTGTTAATAGGGAGGCGTGGAAGTGGCGTATGAGGCTGTTTGCATGGGAGGAGGAGTTGGTAAGGGAGTATGTGGATCCTTTAACTAATGTTGTTTTGCAGGTTGATTAGGCGAACTATTGGGTTTCGAAGCTTCATCATTCCCAAAGGCATACAGTTAAAAGTGTGTATACTAACTTAACCGATGTTGAAGTCAATTTTAATGTGGGTTATAAGCATGTGTTGTGGGTTAAAGCGGTTCTACTCAAAGTTAACATTTTCATCTGGTGTTTGTTTTTAAATCAAATTCCAACAAAGAATAACTTGGTTAGGCGACATATTTTCGCTAATAATGATGCTCAATGTTCGTCTGATTGTGGTTACTTGGAGGATCAAGACCACTTATTTTTTCAATGTAATTTCTATGGTTGATTATGAAATTTAATTAATGACTGGATGGGTTTCTCAAAGGTTCGTCACGGTAATATTTAGATCATCTTCTTATGTTTTGTGGGCTTGGGGGATTTTCCAAAAACTATGGATTGACTTTTAACATTATATGAATTTCGGTGCTCTACATCATTTAGAATAAGAGGAATGGGAGGATTTTCAATCACAAGGCTGATCTTCTTTATTCCTTAGCCTAGAAGGATAAAATTTAGATTTTTTGGTAGTTGAAATCGTATTATGCTTTGTTCAATTTTGATTACCTCACCTGAAGGTTGAATCTTTTGTCGTGTTTAAAGACTATTTGTTAATTTTTTTTATTTCCTTTGCTGATTGGGCAGTTGTGTTGCGTATTGTAAAACTCTTGAATTGATAAGTTTCTCTGAGACACCTTGTGGTAGAGGGGTTTTTGTCGGTTTATAATTTTTTTTTCGTAGTCTTTTAAAAAAAAACTAAAACAAATCCATCTAAAAATAAAGGGTTAAATATGTTTTTGGTCCCTATAAATATACAATATTTTCATTTAAATTCCTCTAAAATTTTACTTCAACTTTCAGTCCCTATAAAATTTTCAATCACTACTTTTGATCCATATTTTTAAGTTAATTTTTGTATTTTTTTAATGAAATTGTGTAGAAATGTGTAGAATATAAAAATTAGAATTTTTAACAAAACACAAACGAAATATGATTTTTTTAACAAAACACAAATTAAATATGAATTTTTAACCGTAAAAAAATATAAAAATTCATATTAAATTCATGTTTTATTAAAAAATTCTTTTTTTTTGAGAAATTCTTTTAATATTATAAATTTTTCTGTAAAATTTTATTAAAAAATATGAATTCTACATATGAGTTTACTTTAAAGGAGGGACCAAAAGTAAAGATGAAAATTTTTGCAGAGACTAAAAGTTGAAGAAAAATGTTAGAGGGACTAAAACGAAAAGTTGACATATTTACAGGGAGAAAAAACATATTTAACTAAAAATAATTATAGGAAAGAATCCACATTTAAAAATCAACTTAACAAAATAAAAGTCTACTTTGATCTGTACCAAAAAAAAAAAGTCTAGTTTGATTATTTTATTTCTTTTTTCATGTAAAATATTGTAAGAAATCCCAAATTTTTTATGTACAAAAATTGAGCAACTGCCATTTGGTTGTGTTTCACTCTCTCTCTCTCACTTCTGAAACCTTTGTTCATCACTCTTCTTTGTCAAACACTTCTTACTCATTGCTTCACTCAAAACTTTCAGATCGATGTTTTTCTCTCTCCGACAAACAAAGGTTCGCTTATGTTTATGTTTTTCCACTTTTCTTAATTTATGATACAATTTCATTACTTAGACCACACTCTTTCTTATGTATCATGTTTTTCTCTTCAATTCTTGTTTCTTTTGTTACTGCATGTGAAAAATAGAAGCTTTTTCTGTAATGGGTTTGATCTAAAAAAAATTATGATTCAGATTTTTTTTTGTTAATTCAATAGTGACACTGAATTGGTTGCATGCAAATGATTTTTCTTGAAGTTATCAATTGAAAGTTTTAATTTTGAATTCTGGGTTTTGTTCTTCATTATCTTCTGTGCATGAATTGATTTTCTTTTGATGAATTTTTTTTCATTTTTTTCTTTCTGTGAAATGAGGAAAATGGTTTTGGGGTGAAGTAAGTAAAAGCAATTTGTGTGTTTTGAAAATGGGGTTTTAATTTGGGTTTCAATGGAAATTTGATTTATGTAGATATTTGTTTGACCCTGCATGCAAAGGGATCAAGATTCTAATGACCCTTTTTGAAGTATTCTAAAGAGAAAAATGGAAAAAAGATTTTGAGCATATACCCATTTTGGTCCTCACAATAATTTAGTCCCTTACAAAAAATAATATCCAAATTAGTCCCCAACAGTTAGGGACTAATTTGTCCCCAATTTGACAATGTCGAAGACTAATTTGGTATTATTTTTTATCTGGGACTAAATTGGGTCGCGAGAAAATTGCAAGGGATCAAACTGGGTATTAACTCAAAGATTTTCTTTTTACTTTGTCTCTAGGAAGGGTAGCTGGAAGGTTTCTTATTTTGATTTGCTTAAATTATCATTGCATATATGAATTGTTATTTTCATTTGATTTTATTTCATTTTCCCCCCAGAGTTTGTCATCTGTTTATAGTTTCATTTATGAGATTTTATTTATACGTTTATGTCTTAATTTTTCTTCCCTAAAAAAACTATTTGGTTTTGTAAGTAAAACAGTTCAACAATACTATCTCTGCATCTGTTTTCTTTTCTTTGTTCGATTCAATTTTAAAGGATATATGAAATGGATCCTACTGCTAAATTACAAGATCTCTCAGTTTTCTTCTTGAACTGGTTTCGATTTTAATTATGTATTTAAAGTTATAGTCCTCAAAGGATATTGTAGTTTTGATCTTGCATGCAATTGAGAGGACTTCCTTGCTTGGCTTCAATTGACTCGTTCCTTCGAATGCATTGCTAGGCTTGTCGGTTAATGTAGATTCTAAATGCTTTCGGATATTCACTTTTTGGAACAGGACTGAAAATTTTGATCGGATGGTTTGTTTTCCGTACTGCTGATATGAAGTGAATTGTTAACAGTGGTAATTGATAAATGGGGATTCAGACAATGGGGTCTCAAGGTGGTGGAGATGGTAGTGGAAAACGGTCACAACTCCACTCTCTTGTGCGGCAAAATTCAGTGTACAGTCTCACACTTGATGAAGTTCAAAATCAATTAGGTGACTTAGGGAAGCCACTAAGCAGTATGAACCTAGACGAGCTTCTGAAAAATGTATGGACTGTTGAGGTGAACCAGTCCACGAGTATGGACAATGAAGGCACAACGCAATCTAGTGAAGCTTCTCTACAACGTCAAGCTAGTCTGGCATTAAAAGCTGCATTCAGCAAGAAGACTGTGGATGAGGTTTGGAGAGATATCCAACAAAAGAAAGACAACGAGGAAAAGAAGTCACGAGAGAGACAACCTACTTTAGGAGAAATGACATTGGAGGATTTCTTGGTGAAAGCAGGTATTGTTGCAGAAGCATCTTCAAATAAAACGAATATCGATACTACGGCTGCAGCCGATTCAAATGTGGCAGTATCACAGTTTCCTCCGCAGGGTCAGTGGTTACAGTATCCGCAACCACAATATCAGCATCTACAACAAAGTTCCATGGGGATTTATATGCCTAGCCAGGTTATAGCACAGCCGTTACACATGGGGTCAGGTGCTTCGATGGAGATTCCGTTTGCAGATAGTCATATGGCATTGGGTGCACCTCTAATGGGAACTGTGTCAGATACGCAGGTGCCTGGAAGAAAAAGGAATACTCCGGAGGATATGGTGGAGAAGACTGTTGAGAGAAGGCAGAAAAGGATGATCAAGAATCGGGAATCTGCTGCCCGTTCAAGAGCACGGAAACAGGTGATCTCTCTATTTCTTTATTTCGAGTGTTGTAACTCGCAAGTCCTTATTATTTGATTGGTTTTTGTTGTAATAAATACCCTAAACCTGAATAATAACTTTAACAAACAGGCTTACACAAATGAATTGGAGATTAAAGTTTCACGCCTGGAAGAGGAAAATGAAATGCTGAGGAAACGAAAGGTTTGATTCTGCTTCGAAGTTATAAGTTTAATTGATTTGAGTATGTTTTTATGATAATCTTAATTCCTTTCATTCCCCAGATTGAGTAGTTCGTAAATTTGTGGATTATAATTTCAGCATTCAATTACTATACATATCTCTGCATTTTTTGGATTAAGGAAACTCTGCATATTATGTTCTCTAGTTGAGACCTGAGCATGTGTCATTGCCATCTTGATGTTATTTATTTGGATGTATCTCTCTTATGGCCTCTGCTCTATCTTTTACATGGTCACTAAGAATTGTTCAGGAAAATGAATCACACGAGACACGTTTAGTTTAGTGATTGACAAACACAAATGAACATGCTAGTTCTGATGCAACTTTTGGATTATTCTGCTCTGAATATACTACAATGAATCTCACTAAGGGGATTTTAAATTTTGAAATTTTCCGTCCATACAAATACCTTATCGCGGGATATGTTTCCCACTTAGAGCACAGAGTTGCCCCCCTTTGAAATAAAAATTACTGCTTTCATTAATTGAGTTTCATATCATGAACTATATGCCTTGAATTTCTGCTGCTTCATTATGTCTGTTTTTTGTATATTGGGTTATTTGGAATTTGATTTATCGGCTCAACAGTCTTTGCTCTTTTTCATTCAATTAGCAGTGCTTGTGGAAGATCTTGGATCATACAACCATACATACTATAATAAAAGCTATATCTATATGCACATTGTATCCATGGTCATTTTTACCTGTTAAAATCATGGGAACAAAATTGCTCTTTTATACATGCTAACTTACTCATTCACCTCATATATTATCAGATTATATTATTAATTTTTGTCCTCAACATGCAGGAGCTAGAGAATATGTTACCTTGTGCACCGATTGCTGAACCTAAATATCAGCTACGCCGAATAGCATCTTGTCCATTCTGAGATCTGTGTACCTATAAGTAGAGGTCTGTAGATATGAAAATCAGGGAATGTTTTCTTGTAGTTTAATGTGAGGCTGACACCTGCCTTTTGGTATCTCTGGAATATGTGATGTTTTCTAACTCTTCTGTTAAGTTCTCAAGTAATTATAGCCAATGTTGTAGTTTTATCATTCATTACTTAGCCATTTTAATCATGGGTTAATTTCATTTCGGTGTATCGGGGATGGAATAATTGTCGGGTTTTTGCAATTTCGTTGTCGTGGGGAAATAGGACCACTCTTAATAGGGAGTTCTTTCAAAATTTGCCCAAAATTCCCTGTATGGAAGTAAACTTCTGGGAGATATATTTACATTTCTTACTTATTATACCTTCTGGAAGTGAGCTTTCGGAGTATTTATAACTTTCAGAAGTTAACAACAACACTTCCAGAGCATATCTTTATACAGCTTCTGGAAGTGAGCTTTTGAAGTATTTATAACTTTCGGAAGTTAACGACTCTTCTGGAGCATATCTTTTATACATTCTTGATGTTAATTGTGTGGAGGCAATGGACTATTTGAAGAAATTAAACACCTTAAATATTGTCTATATATATATATAAAAAAAAAAATACAAAATAATAGTAAATTGATCATTGCATAGAGTTTTCTGATAAATGATTGCACTTTGCTAGTTGCTTGGGATACACTATAATGAGTAGTATAAGTACAAATGTATGATGGGCATATCCTGTGATGGCCTCTTCCACCAGTTGTTGGTCAAAGTCTAAATGTGTGCCATCCACATCCTTTGGTCGTAATGCGACCTTGGCAAAGGATGGGTGCGTGCATCATTGAGACACAATTGATCCATCATGAGTTGAAAATCTGGTGAATGGGACAATGTGTCCCATGATCATCTCATAGATCTCGATACAAGTCCTCTTGTGCGTGCAGTCCGAAATGGCAAGACTTCATTAGCCCTTGACCGATGATCAACAGGCAACAACAAGCCTGAGAGGAGTCCTTTGCGTAATCTTCAGATGGTGGCTGCGAGCGCTGGAACCTGACCAACATCGTCCTGTTGTCTCGCCTCATCTCTTATGGCAGTATGCACCTCTAGTTTGTGCCATATGTACACATTGTGAATTGCATTTAGTCACATGAACTAATGTTTTATACGGAAAAAATATATATTTCGAGAGATATATGTAAAAAAAAATTACTCTGAAATGTATAAATTCAGAAGGTACTAATATGTGATATATGAATTTTCAAATATCCATAAATCAAAACAAACAATCCTTCCATGGTTTTGGAGTGGAGCAAATGATTGGTTAGGGGAATCTAGGTTCTCTGTTTGGACTTTCAGGTTCTGAAGTAGTATGTTTGATTTCTACTCAAGACTTGAAAAAAAAAAAGTTTTGGCCTGCAATTCTCAACACTAGAATCATACTTGTCCCTGTTTTGATTTTATCTAATGTCAATGACATGAAAACACGTTCTTTACTGCAGATGAACACACATTGTTTTATACTTAAGAAAAATACTTAATAGTAATAATTTAATATAAGAAGATTTATGAACAATTCTTTTTTATGAAAAGAATACACCCTTTGTTGCAAAATTTCTTCTATGATGCTTATCAAAACAAAATTCTTCTATTTTTTAAAACAAGGAGAAAATTAAAGTAATAAATCCTACTTCTTTCAAAATGCTAAATCTCACTGTTGTACTAGGTTATCACTCTAATTTTGCACCATACATGAGCATAACTACATAAATAATAATCAAATATTAATATTTTATGTAGTTGATTTAAAAAACATTAGTATTTATTTTGAAAGCAACCAAATATTAATATCATTTCCATACCATATCTTCAATTTCATTTATCTTATATAAAAAGACTTGCATTTATCTCAAATTAAAAAACAAAAAAGTACACCTCACATAACTTATTTTATTAAACAAACAAAATAGTCCTTGTCGTTTAGAATCTGTTACCCACAAACATTACCCGGCATGAAAACAAGTTTACAATTTTACATTAATCAAGTTGTCCATTTTCCTTTGTAAATATTTATTTCAATTAGTTTCTTAATCTTAGTCATTGAGGCACAAGTTAACATTTTAATTTTTTTTATATTGTAATAAATATTTTAGCAGTAAAAATTTAAAAAACTAAGAACCATATTTGTGATGACAATTATTTTATTTGATGAAATAGCAAGTCCATATCTTTTTTTTTTAGGGAAGCAAGTCCATATCTTGATGAGCACGCGCGTATATACTTGTTTTGTTTTTAGGAGAAAAAACTGTATGCAATATTTTTTTAGGTATATATATGTAAAGCTCTGTTCGGGATTTTTAAGAGAAGGGGAGGGCCTATAAAAAAAAAGAAGGAAGAAGTGGAAAGGACGAAGATTTGAGGACGAAGAGTTTTGAGAGGGGAGAATTTTGGGGGTTTAATTTTTTTTTTTTTTTTTTATA
>Ga0228711_1005655_pt1 | contig 18981 bp, 9 predicted proteins | sample MedpolnodulmetaG_2_FD_177996 | JGI IMG/M metagenome (GOLD analysis project Ga0228711, IMG submission 177996) | Root nodule microbial communities from Medicago polymorpha collected in Santa Monica, California, United States - brown nodules | ecosystem: Host-associated > Plants > Roots > Nodule...
CAGGAACAAATATTCAAAAGATTGAGTCTTGGAGCAAAAGAAAGGAGAATTGGAGCTGATTCGTGCCAAAAATATGAAGATCTCACGCAAAAATATCTTGTGCAAAGAATTAGAAGATCTTGTACCGGAATATAGCATAGGCGCGCCCCATATTGCCCTTTTGCTTCTTCAACAAGCTGCCTATTTTAGTATTTCTGACCTAGAGCCCATAGTTTATTGTGCAACACTTTAGTGATTTAAATCTTGGGGCTCAAGTCAATGTTAGACTATAAATAGAGCAGCCATCTAGTTTCTAAAACCATCTTTTGTTCTTATAATTCAATAGTGACAATTGTCTTTCTTAATAAAAGTTATTTCTTTTTATTTTTTTTGTTATTTTATTTATGTTCTTCTTCTTCTCTTCTATGTCTATGATGAACATGAGTGAGTAGACTCTTCTTGTCTTGGGATTGTTGGATGAGTCTAATGACCTAATCCTAATCAAACCAAGCCTTGAACCCTAATTTTATATAAATCTACTTTCTAATCTAATTTCACCGTTTTTATAATGAATTAACAAATACCAAACTTATAAAGCGACAACGGAGGGTTAGTATTTGTTAATTCATCATCACAAATATCAAAGCGAAGCATAGAAAGAAGAAGTTTTGATATTGGAACAAGTGAAATTAGACAAGGATTGCGAAACATGAGAATAGTCTAGCAAACCTTGAGATAATAAAGTTTCGTTCTTCAAGGATTTCAATAGCAATCAACCATGAGAATAGGCGTGATTGCTAAAGAAACACACTCACTGATTTCGAGAGAAACTTTGATACGCTAAAGAGAAACTTGTCTTTAGAAAGTTGGTCCAATATAAAGTTTAGGTTTAGGGTTTGGTTTGTGAAGGTTTCATCATCAAGATGAACCAATAATCCCAAGGCGCTTTTTATTACTCTTTTTCAACCGTTAAAAAATCCAATCTTTACAACTAAACTTTCTTCTAAACATCAATAAAAGTCAATTAAATTAAACAACTCCCTGTTGGAACGATACTCTCTTTTTACAACTTCGGTAGAACCGTGCACTTGCGGTTTTACTCATCAGTTTGGAGCCTTCTTTTTCCAGACATATTGGAGCATTATGAAAGAAGATGTGATCAATGCAGTTTTACAATTTTTCACTACAGGTTGGATGCTCCCAAGCTACAACACAAACATCATTGTTATGATCCCTAAAGCCCTAAATGCTGACACAGTCAATCAATTTAGACCCATTCCTCTTGCTAACTTCATGTTCAAGAACGTCTCTAAGATTCTTGCTGATATATTAGCTATTATTATGCCTCGGTTAATATCTCATGAGCATAAAGGTTTTATTAGAGGAAGAAACATCAAAGACTGTATTTGTACAACCTATGAAGCTATTAACTTATTACACAAGAAAGCCTTTGGGGGAAACATAACTTTCAAGATTGACATATCTAAAGCCTTTGATACTTTAGATTGATCTTTTTTGTTAAGAGTTTTAAAGGCTTTTGGGTTTAATACCAAGATTTATGAGATGATTAAAGGGATCTTGCCGATGGTCAGATTAGGCAAGTGTACCAAATCGTTTACCAAGTAATTAAGTGATAAGTAGAGTATCGTATCCACAGGGATTGTCGTTTCGTTCAAACAATTCGCGTTACTTATTTGAGAACAAAATAATAGTAAAAGAGTTTAGAGTTTACAAAATAATCATGATTTTACACACACTTTTCCAAAAACTCAAGAACACCGCATAATCACCTTTAAACCATGAACTTATCACTTAAAACTTATAGGAATAGAACCTTCACATACCCAATGTCACAGCAAGAAGATAGAATTCAAATTCAACATCATTCATCATCAATTTCATGAATTTCATTCAATTAAGCTAAAAACTCAAATACACTAACTTATCATAATAAAACATGGATTCTCATACAACAACAATATGGTTTCTCAACTTTTCACGTACTCAAAATAACTACAATAATTTGAGCAGAAAAGTGACATTAAATCATCACAATAATTCATAAAGATGGAAGAAAACACACAACCACACAATTGCTCATAAGTTATAGATGGTGAAAATAACCATCCTTCTTGTCTTTTAATCCAGTAAGCTAGCCTCCTAAGCTTTAATCTAGCTCTTCACTTTAGTCATTCAAGCTCTCTCCTTTTCTCCCTTTAGATCCCTTTTTTCTTCTTTCTTGCTCTATTCTTTCTCTTGCATCTATTTGCAAAACTTACCAAATGATTTCTTAACCCTAAATTGTGAATACTATCGCTCTTATATATCCACGTCACTTGGGTTTGGTTCACTTAACTCTTATTGGACCTAATCACTATTCTTACTCAAAAAAATAACACTACATATTTACTTCACTTAAACCTTCTTTTTCCTACTCGTCTGTATTCTCTTAATTTATCAAAAAATCTACTAACTTCACTAAATTAAATACTCCCTAATCCTAAATTACTAAAATGTCTTTCACTCTCAAATTACCAAAATACCATCTTACTCTTAAATCTCTAATAAAAACCAATTATTCCAATAATTCAAACACATCAAACAAACAAATAAATAATAAATAATTAAAATAATAATGTCCTAAAAAATCAAGATGTTACAACTCTCCCCCACTTAAAGGATTTTCGCCCTTGAAAATTACCTGAAGGAAACAACTCCGGATACGATTTCTTCATCTAAATCTCTAACTCCCAAGTTATGCTCTCTCCGGTAGGTTCTACCCAAATCACTTTCCCCAATACAATCTCTTTTCCTCTTAATTGCTTAACTTCTCGCTATTCAATCCTTTACGACATAGTCTTAACAGTCAAGTTATCTCACTTGCAAATCACCCACTTGAATCACATGCGACGGGTCGTAGACATAATTCTGAAGACGAGACACACGAAACACACTATGAATATTCAACAACAACGGCGGTAACACAATATGATACGCCACTTCTCCTACCCTCTCTATAATATGATAAGGATCAATAAAATGTGATGCTAACTTCTTAGACTTCAAAGCACGACCAACACCGATCACCAGGTTAACTCTCAAAAACACATGATACCCAACTTGAAATTCAATATCATTTCTCCATTTATCATGATAACTCTTTTGCCTACACTGCGATGCTTTCATCTTCTCCTTAATCATCTTAACCTTTTTCGTAGTTTGCTAAACAACTTTCGGTCCAATCGTATCACTTTCTCCCGACTCACACCAAGACAACCAGTTTCTACACCTCCTTCCATACAACGCCTCAAAAGGTGCCATTCCAATACTCGAATGAAAACTGTTGTTGTAAGTGAACTCAATCAATGATAAACATTCACTCAAATTCACACCTTGTTACAAAACACACACCCTCAACAAATCTTTTAAGGATTGAATGGTTCTCTCTGACTGATCGTCCGTTTGAGGATGATACACATAACTTAACCTCAACTTCGTTCCCAAAGTTGCTTGCAAAATTTCCCAAAACTTCAATGTAAACCTCAGATCTCTATCTAACACAATGCTAGATGGAATACCATGCAATCTGATAATCTTCTCAATGTAGATCTCCGCCAACTTCACCATAGACATATCAGTCTTAATAAGAATTATATGTGTTGACTTCATCAACTGATCCACAATCACCCAAATTGAATCACTTCCCTTCATAGTATTAGGAAAACCTCCAACAAAATCCATCTAGATACTATTCCACTCCCACTCCGGAACAAACAACGGTTGCATTACTCCAGACGACTTCTGATGTTTAATCTTATACTCCTGACAAACTAAACAAGCAAACACAAATTCCACTACATCTCTCTTCATTCCTGGCAACCTAAACAACTTAAGATCTTGATACATCTTTGTCGCTCCGGGATGAATACTCAAACTACTCTTGTGACCTTCCTCTAAAATCTTGCTCTTAAGTTCAGGTACATCCGACACAAAAACTCGTTCACAAAACTTCATAACTCTGTTCTCATCCACTCTAAAGTCCTTCTCCTTACCTTGATTAATCGACATCAAACAATCTACTAGTTCCAAATCCACTTTCTGACCTTCTTTGATTTCCTCCAAAATGTTGCTCGTCAACTTCAACATTCCCAAATTCACATCACTCGGTGTTAACTCACTTACCAAACTTAAATCTCTAAACTGCTTAATTAACTCCAATTCCTTTACCATAAGTGCCGACATATGCAACGACTTCCTACTCAATGCATCTGCTACCATACCAGCCTTACTCGGATGATAATTCAACTCAAAATCATAATCCTTCAAAAATGCAAGATGACATGTCATAAACATGATTTCTCATTACAAAACACTCAAAACACCTATAGAGTTGCAATATTTAGGATAAAAGTGAATTGCAATGACCCAAATGAAAACAATACAAAAATTTCCTCAAACTATTGACAACTCCTTTAGTTGACTTCTAATGATATTGTTTTGAAATTTGCAGAGAGACAAGGGTAACTTAAAGGTTAACAGCAACAAACTGGCTCTTCTAATCATAGGTTTCACGCTTATTCTTATTTTTTTGCATGCTTCTAGTTGCTATTGGAGTTTGTACTAGATTTGTTTTCAATTAACTTTGTCTAGATTGGAATGCAAATGAAAACAAATACAATTATGATACACTTATGTTGTTATTTCTAGCTACTTTGTAATTTAGCATGCATGTAAGACTTGACATCTTCAATATAATTCAAGTTTTATATTATTGTTTCATCAATTCATTTACTTAATATTTAATTAAATAAATTTTGTCAATAAATTTTTAATTAATCAAGCATCAAGATTGTGATGTGAATGTATTGGGTGTCACTAAAATGTGTAATGACGGAAAAAGAGTCGTGGGTAAAAATATTATTCTAAAAAAGCTCTACGCCTACAACTAAAATTCTTATGTCAAACCAAATCGTTTTGTCTGACGAGCAAAATTATTTCAGAAAAAATTGGTAAGTATAAACAGACTATTTAATACGAAAAAAACTATTGTCGGTATATGTATTTAGTGTTATACCTATGGTAAAATGACATTTTCCTATAGTTTTTTGATGTCACTAAAACTCAAATTTCTTGTATGGGGATCACCACCATCGTCACATTTGTCTAATCATCAACACCCCATTGCACTCGCCACCACTCTCTCTCTCTCTCTCTCTCTCTCTCTCTCTCTCTCTCTAAACTCCCACCTTTGTTCCCTCATCGTCCTCCAACCAACCACCACAATCCCAATGTCCTCGCCACCATCATTGTTGACTTTTATTATCGTCCAAATCTTGATAACAATTATGCTGAAGAGGAAGTGAAAAAAGAATGTTGCAACGGTCAGAGTGAAGCTAACTGAAGACGGAGTAGGGACGAGAGAGAGAGAGAGAGAGAGAGAGAGAGAGAGAGAGAGAGAGAGAGAGAGAGATGAAGTGAATATATAAAAGGAGTTGCAAAAGAAGGAAGAGGAAGAAGGGAAAGAAATGAAAAATTATATTTGTATACGATGTGGGGTATTGTGACAAGTTTGTGTGTTTAGTGATGATAAGAATCAACAAGTACACCTAATCGTACTCAAGTAATAAAGTAGTAAGTTATCATCTCCACAGAAATTTTGGTTCAACTCGGTAATTAGATGAATTTAGTTGAAAGTAAAATAATTAAGAAAAGATGAAAGTGGTTGCAGGGTTTTAATTGTCCTACCTAATGCGAGATTAGGTTTTGTGATTCAAAAGTATGATGGCGATTAGGGAATCCTTGAACCCCCCTTTCATCTTTGTTGGAATTAACTGGGTTGATTATTAGTTTATGACTTGTCTTTTGGATTTAAGAAAGTAGAACAAGACCCCGTGATAAATCAGAGGAAGTTGACTTTAATATCGCCGCAATTCAACCAGTTACAATTGCGGCGTTCCCTTAAGATGAGTCATGCCCGTAATTCATAATTAGATTTGATTAAAATAATTTAATTTAGAAACTAAGTAATTTACTGTTATCGGGGTCAGACAGAATTAGACTTGTCAATCTTATTATGCTCCATTTAAGATGTGGTATAGAAATAGACATATACAAATTAAATCATACCATTGAATCATAAACTGAATAAAAACTTTATTAATTGAATCCAAACAACAAGAAGGGGTTCATCATGGAGTCCTAATCAAAGAGGTTTAGTTGCTCATGGCAATCGACATCATTACAAAACAATATAAAAACATACCCTAGAGAAAACAAGAGGAGTATGGAGACCCTCTACCTTGAAGCTCTGATGCTTGACCCTTGCCTTGTACCGTTAACTTTATGAATGAATAAAAGAGTGTGCAAGAAATCATCACTCCCTTCCTGCACACCATGTGAAGGGCACATGAAATGGGATGCAGGGGCGGATGGCATAGGCGCAAGTGCGCTTCTGGCAGCCTCTCCTTTGTGAATTATGCAATTTTCGTCCAGTTTTTTAGCGTTCTTCCATCTTGCAATGACTTGGTACTTGAAATGAATGTTCTTCACTTTGTATTGTCTTCAAAGACCTTTTAAGAACCACAGATCTTCAATCTTCATATCCTTGTTCCTTCATGTGATGTCTTGTTTTGCAAATTTACATGATTTCTCACTAAAAAGACTATAAACACCTTTGAAGTTACACGATTTAGGATAAAATTGAATTACAACGACTCAGATGAAAACATTACAAAAAGTTTCTCAAACCATTAACAATTCCTCTAAATGGCTTCTAATTTTCCTTCAATTGCAAGTAAAATAACTAAAAATATAACTTAAAATATCATATGATGTTCCATGATCATATAGCTATAATTTTTGTTTGTAATAGTAGTATTTTCTCATAGCTACTCTATTTAAATGTACATCTTAAAAAAATACAAACTAATATATGTATCCACTTGTCAATCTTTGGTTTAGAGAATCCAATTAAGCTTAAACAAAGTAAAATTACTTTTTGAAACCGAAGAGATTACTAAGATGGATCATGGATTAGGTCACTTTCTTTAAGATATTTTGTGTTACTTCCCAAAATTACACAAGCCTACTATCAACCATGATGTCCAAGGATAAAATAACTCATCTACAACTACACCAAAATCATGTTGCACCGTAGGATCCGTTCTAAAAGCACACCCTCAATTATGGTACAATTACCACTCTAATATGGTACCAAAACCACTCTCTTATCATATAGAGACCACTCAAAGTATAATACAACTACCACTCTAAATTCAAAGGGACAACTTGAAGAGACTATAGTTTGATGACCACTCTAAGAAAAGTCAAACCAAAGGTGCTAAATATCTTGAAAGGGACGTGAAATTGAGTTGACATCCATCAACCAATGGAGTGTGCATGGTGGCGTGTTCCGCAAAAAACATTGGGGTGTGCTAAATAGAGAGAGTGAGAGTTGCAGAAAACATGGACGAAGACGTGGAATAGTGTGGGGTATTGTCTCAAAACATGTGCATAGTTATCATTTTTGATTGTGATATTAGTGATTTTCCAAGGCTACTTTGTTTAATCATACATCTTAAAAAAATAAGAACCTAAAATATTTATCAGTTTGTCACGATTTGGCTTACATAAATTCAACTGAGTAGTGCAAGCATTTGCAATTTTGAACAAGAAATGATTCAAATAATTCAATCAAATTTCAATGGAACTTATTTTGCATTTCTTTATGTTTGATCGATTTGCTTTCCTTTTTGAGTATAATCCAAGTTCAACAGAGTTTTAGTCTCCACAATTTGATGTCAAAAAATTTCTATACCATTTAGCACTAGCCTTTGGTACACGTTTGAGATTATCATTAAAATCAACATGATAAAGTCCCCAATGTTCAGAATATCCCGAGTAAAATTCAAAGGTATCAAATGCTGCCCATACAAAGTAACCACGAACGTTTACACCATTCCTGTTAATGAAAACATTAAAGATTAGTTTCTACCACCACAATTACATATTAAAGTTAATTTTATTAAATAAATGAGAAGTTTCAATTATAAAAATAATGTGATGTTTCATATAATCGAGGATTTATTATATATGTATGTATGTATGTATGTATTAGTTGAATGCTAAATGTAAGGATAAATTTCATACTCGATTGCTGCTCTAGTGGCATTTAAATGTTTTGCAATGTAAGCAATTCGAGTTTCATCCATCAATGGATTTGAAATATTGCGAGAAGGAATACCTACACAAAAATGATTACAATAAAATAGATTGATTAATATTTTTTATGGAAAAATTCGTAGGTATAAATTACAATGTTAGAAATATAAAAATAAACTTAACCATTTTCAGTTATGTAGATGTTGGGATTTTGGTACTTTTCCTTCATGTATATTAAAGCGTCATATAATCCTTTGGGATAGACATAGCCTCCACCATTTTGATCCTAACAATTATTCAACATTGAACAAAACAATAATATTGAAAAAAAATATCATGGTCATTTCCTTACCATTATGTTTCTATTCATTTTTATTTCTCACCTTGTAACCAAGGGTGTTTCCTTCTACATTAAATTCTACAATTGTCAAAAAATGAGCAAGAATTAGTGGATATGATTGTATACCTTCCTTTTTATTTCGCATACCCAATGATGAAAATATAGTTTGGTTAAAGTAAGCTTACCTTCTGTTCTAGCTAAGGCATCAAAATTATCAAGAACGAAAACGTTGGTTCTATTCGATTCGTATCTAGCAAAGATAGAATTATAATAATTGACTCCTATAAAGTCAAAACTTCCTTTGATCATACTTTTCTCCTTTTTAGTGAATTTGGGCAACCTATTCCCCAATAACTTCCTCATGGCTTGTGGATAATCTCCATAGTATAAAGGCTCTAAAACCCTGTTGATCAAAAATATTAAAACTCAATGTTGTTATGTATGTTTATATATGCATACGCGCGCGTGGGCACACATACACACACTAAGTTGTATATAGAATATCTAACTAGTAACTAACAAAACACAATTGTCTATGAGATATAAGTTTAGTGGTAAACATTTGATATTGTAAGATCAGAGAAGAAATTTGAATCAACAACTGTAAAATGATCATTAGTGACACTTGAATTAATGATAAATTTATCATTCCCTCATATTTTTGAAAGAGGTGATGTTCACATGGTAAGTTAATTTCACTAACCATCCAGAATTGAAATCCATCATTCTTTGAGCAGCATCCACATCCTTTGCCATTGAACTATAGGGAACATAACTTTTGATTGATAAAACAAATCCAATTTCTCCCCCTTGTGTTGCCTGCGCCAAATGTTTGATAAAATATAAATATATCATAACGTAACATGATGAAACTAATTTTATATAAACAAACTAGTTTAATTCTAATCGAATTCAACATCAAATTAATTCACTAGTCACACTTAAAAAGGTGCAAACATTTATTTATTTTATCTAAATCCTAAATATTTTGAAAGTCATACTAGTGAGTTGTGGAGCCGAACATAACGGGGAAAGTTCTATTGCATCTACTGAAGACTTTTTTTTATTTATAGAAAAATGGTATTTATTTTAAGGGAGAAAGAGATTTTATTAACAACAGAAATCAAATTTTAAACCTCCTTCACAATACTCTTCAAATGTTCCAACTCACACTACTTATGACTTGAACATGACACTATTGATATATTGCACAAACTTTAAAAATTAAACTCTATCTACATTTTGCGTTATTCAATCATTACACTATATTTTTAACACACAATATATAAAACATACTTGAAATCTTTTTCTGTATAATTGTACTGCTGTAGCATGACAAATGAGAAAGTTGTGAAGGACTGTATATGCTTGTGAACATATTCTTGTATCTTGGCAAGGTTCAGGATCGTCATTATTATAGCCACGCATGTAATTGAAGAGAGCTGTGATTTCTGGTTCATTGAGTGTTGTCCAATGTTTCACTCTATTTCCATATGTTTTGAAAAGTAGTTCACTATAATCCTTGAAATGATGCCTGTAATTTATGTGATTTTAAATGAACAAAATGTACATGATGAAATTCTCTAGTGTTATGAAATTAGAAACTAAAGAGATGATATTAAATGTTGATTAATTACACAATAGTTCTATTTAAGAAGCCTCCAAGCTTTTGCTGAAGGGCTACCGGGTAGTCAAAATGCAGGATAGTCACAAAAGGCTCGATACCTATAAAGTAAATTAAAACAATAAAATTATTATCTACATGTAATTTAATTAAAGCTTTCAACAAATATCACAAATAAATATGGTTACTTTAGTTCATACCATTTGCAAGTAATTCATCAATCAAATTGTTGTAGAAGTTGATACCTTCTTTGTTTATACCACCTTTCAATGTCCCATCTATATTTGGTTGTTGGAAGTGAAGAGAAAGATAAGTATTATTGTTAAATATGGTGTGTGTGTGTGTATATATATATATATATATATATATATATATATATATATACACACACACTAAAAAATATGCTAAGTATAAATCATCTATAAATCTATCATGTTAAAAATTATTTGCCAATTTAACTTCTTATCTTGCATATATATTATGAAAATTGCTCTTTTCACATAAAAAAAATGTTCAATCACACCCTGAAAATACTAAAATAACTCAAACAACAGTTAATTGTCGTTCGCTAAAAAATCCACAACACTTAAGTACCGTTGATATGATTCATTATAATTTTTGTTATATTCAACATGAAGTTTCACAGGAGGTAAGTGAAGTTTGATCAGGAATTGTTTTAAAGTGACAATTATTTTAAAAATGGTTTCTTTATTAACAATTATTGCCTCATTTATAGGTATTTAATTTATAGTAACTTTATGTTGTAATTTGATCTATGTATCCGACCCCACTTAGTAGGATAAGACTTAATTTTATTTTTTTTAAGGACAAATACAATCAATATATTAAGAAAGGGAGGATACAAATAAACGTTTTAAATTATTGTAACTATATTACTTTATTTCAAAAAAAATTACCAGGCATAACTCTACTCCATGAGATAGACAATCGATAAGAATTCACTCCAAGATACTTTAAATGTTGCACGTCCTCCTACAAAATTATACAAAATAAATTCCAAATTAAAGGTGGGTTTACGTAATCACTGTCATCACCATTATCACTGAAAATGAGTTTGGTTTACGTTCATCTAGAATTTTGGAGATTTCTCATAGTAAAATGTAGATTCTTTGATTTTCATCCCCAAACCCATGTGACTCGGTCACTTATCTGATGTGACGCGCTAGCTGTATAAATAATTATATTTTTCATTTTTTCTTTCCACATGTTTTAACCAGTGTACATGTCATAATGTAATTTTAAAAGACAAAATTAAATTAAAATATCATTTACACTTTTCATTTCTCCCATTTTCTTCTTCTTCTTCATCATCAGATTCATCCCTTCAACTCCATTTTCATCAACTTGAACTTATAAATTCAGAATTTCTTCATCCAAACAAGCTTTTAAATTTATTTAACAGTAAAATTTATGTTAAAGAACCCATAAAAACTCGTAATCTTGGTCAAAAAATACACATACGCCACTCACCTCTCTCTCTCTTACACACACACCACTCACCCCTGTAATTTTTTTCATCACCATTGTTTATAGGGTTAATTAAGCAAATGACCCTTATAAATATTCAGAATTCATTTTTAGTCCTACAAAATAAAATCTCACTTTTTAGTTCCTGTAATTTTATTTTGTAGGGACGAAAAAAAAATGATATTTTGGATATTTATAGGGATCATTTACTTATAATCAACCCTTGTTTGTAACCCAATAAATTGTGTTCATCATTTTCACATAAAATCCACCAAACAACTTAGATTTGGGCAAAAACATAACCTAAAAACACCAAACAAACAATAATACAACAACTTTTTTTAGACACAAAATTGTGTTCAAAACGATGATAAATCAAGCTCAACCGGGTTTAGCTTCGAAGAAGAAATGAATAGTTTCAGATTTAACCTAGCTCTCTCTCTCTCTCGGATTTCTCTCTTTGGAATTGGGAACAAGTGTGAGGAGAAGGAGGTGGAAGGAAATATCTAGATAGGGTTTTAGGTGGGAGTTGGTTTTATAATTGAAAAAGTTTGATAAATTCGAGGATTTATGATTTATGGGTCTGGTGATGAATTTTGTGATGATGGGATGAATTTGAAGTTTGAAAGATGAATTTGGATGACGATGACAATGACAATGACAATGATTATGTTTTGTGATAATAAGCTAATAGTTCTTTACCCAAGTGGACACAAAAATTTTAATTTGTCAAGTCAGTCTGCCATGCATGCAATTTTACACAGACAAATTCAAATCAGCGTGCCACCTCATGCATTTCGCCTAGTCAACTGCCTTGAAGGTGTAAAACCAAATAATCTTCATTTTAAAAAGGAGAATCTCCAACATATTTTTTTTACAGGAGGATAAACAAAAGAAATTCCAAATGAGAGGGGATAAACATCTATTAATTCAAAATTTAAAAGCACGATTCGTAGATATATGAGGCTATAATGAATAAAAAATATATTTAAAGACATATGAGATAGTAACTAGTCCCTGTTTACCTTGTATCGCTTGTAATGTTCGATCATTGTGGAAAATTTATCACCATCCTTAAATGTTGCTGTAGGTTGTTAAAAGAAAGTAAAATAAATAAATAAATAAGTAATGGGAGTCATACAAAATTGATAACCATATGAGGTAACTCTTTATTTGTTTCTGTCTGAGTGTCTACCCCTCTTTTTGACAAAAAAAAAATCCTATTACTTTCCTCATTTTTAAAGTTCATTCTTATATTAAATACTTTTTTTGTAAATAATATTCTTGATCATTAACTTGTACAAAAAGAAAAATATTTTTCATTAAACGCCAAAAAAATATCATTAATATCATTTGTGTGTATACAAATTCTTAAAGTGCACTTTAAAAGAAACTAAAGTAGTATATGTTTCAAGATGCCAATTGAATATATATTATATATTGCAAACTAAATCAATTAATCAACCTTTGTGTCGTTCAACTCTATCATCCCAAAATCCTGGTCCTCTTCCTCCTTCATGAGCAGCTCCTTCAATCTAAATTCAGCAATTACAACTTGTTATAAATAATAATAAAATTTAATCCATTAAAAATTATATTGGTGAAAGAAATTTTGAGAGGAAAATTGTGGAACACCTCTCTAAATTCATCACCAAATCTATTGATAAGACAATTAAAGAGAATTTTTTTGTCATTGGATTTTCTTATTAATTTCATTATTTTAGCAGTGAAATAAATAAACCAGCTTAAAATATTTGAAGGTATTAGCCTTCAAATTATAAACATACACCTGCATGGCAGAAGATCCGGCACCAAAGATAAAATCAGATGGAAATGACGCACGTTTAGGATCTACATCTGCAATTTTTTAAAAAGGAATAATGGAAATGTAATTTAATGAATTAATCTAAAAATGATACACATATTGAGTTAGTTAGAAAGTTAACAATTATTTATATCATTTTTTTTGAATAAATTTATATCATTTTGTTTTTAAAACTTCCAAATCTAAATTCTCTATTTAAAATGAAGTTTGTCTCTAATTTCTTCCACAATATGTTAAGTGACAGATTCACATATTGATTTTAAATTTTATTGCCTTTCATTTTTTACACTAATTCAATTCTTTTTTATTCTCAAAATTTAACATTCTTATAAGTTTGAAATAAAATCTATATGTATGTGTAGACAGAAAAATTCATGATGATAAAAACTATCAGAAAAATTCTATAAAAAAGTGAGAGAGAAGAATAGGGGAAAATAAAGGAAAAGTAAATATCAAACCTTGTGCCTCGGATAAATTGGAAAGCAAAACAACAACATATAAGATTGTCGTAATAAATCTTAAAGATGACAACATCTTCATTTTTTTAAGTAACCGGTTGATGCAAGAAGCATCAACCAGAATTACTTGAAAGAAAAACAAATACAAAGACAAGAAGGGGGTATCAACCCAAACCTTCTTGAAGGATTAATAAACTTTTTTTTAAATTAAATAGGGATCAATAGCCTAAAATTAAACATACCTAGCCTATTCTTGACATATGCATAAGAAATCTCAAATTGGTTTCCATGCCAAAATTTGTAAGGCCATCTATGATCAAAACCCGAGACAAAGCTGCAATCTTTATAAAGCATTCTTGTACTTATATTAACCCACTAACTAGTTAAAGAAGGGGAATTATTATTTCTAAACCGTCTAATTTTCTGAACTAAACTACACTCGATCATGAAGATTACTATGGGGAACCTATTCCTCATACATATATACATTACAAACCCATTACAACTAAAAACAAATTCAGCTCTATGTTTCCAAATTCAAGCTTAATAGATATAATTCTCAAGGGAAAACACATGCAAGATTGATTCCTCACAAAATTGGAGAATTTTGGGGTTTGGGTGGTGGAGAATTGATTTTCTCCTTCCTTCCTTGTCCTTCATTGGTGTACATATGTCCTATACATTTTTAGCATTTTGTCGTCCTTCACCCAATTAATTACTAGATGAATTGACTTATATACCATACTTTCTCATAATACTCAATTAGTCCACATTTTCCTGGATTTGGATTGAGATGATTCTAATTAATCATTTTCCCATAATAATGATAATTGGGTTGTTATGCTTTTGGTGCATCTTTTTCTTCCAATTTTTATCATTTACTTAAACTCTTATTTATAATTTTATATTTCTTTAAAAGTCGGTCAAGGATTCGGTTATGGGTTTCTTAGATACTCCAAATAGCTTTAAGTGACACAATGGATGGATGTTTGAAAAAACTACAATTAAAAACATAGTGATAATGATACGGTGGTTCTCAATGCAGAAGACATCGCTTTAACTAACTCAGGTAAAGCAGGATATGGTGAATTGGTTAGAAATTTTGAGAAAAAAATTTTAATTTGCCTTCTATGGTAGTGTGGAATTGTCCAATATTTTGCATGTAGAAATTCATGCTCTTATGATTGAGATTAAACTTTGCAAGGAGGTTGATTGTAAGAAACTCGTTTGTTTTTCCAACTCTCTTCATATAGTTTTGTTGGGAGGCTGATTGTAAGAAACTTGTTTGTTTTTATGACTCTTTTCATGTAGTGCATTTAGTGTCAAAAGAAGTGTTAAAGCTTCATCACTATGCGGACCTCTTAGACTCATTCAGATGTATTTGGATAAGGAGTGAGATATTTTCATTCACCATATTTTTCGAGAAGTAAACTCTTGCACCGATATACTTGCAAAACTAGGTGTTAATCATTCAGAGTCTGGACGAGTTTTTCTTTGCTTCTTTTATCATCTTCATGGGTTGAATGAGCACACATCATAACCTTTGATGGAATGTATTAAAAAAAAAGGTTAATAGTGTTTTTCACCCCTGTAATATAGGTCATTTTCGGTTTTCGTATAAAATTTTCGGTTTGATTTACATCCTTGTAAAACTTTTTTTTCTTCGGAAAACACCCCTCCTCCATCCAACTCATCAAATGTGCATATGTGGCGTTGATTTGACTTTTTTTTAATTTTTATTTATTTTTAATTGTCCACATCATATTTTATTTTTTAAAATATCTGAAAATTAATTTTCAAAAATAAAAAAAATCCAAAAAATATTTAGATTTTTTCCAAAAATTTTAAAAATCGAAAAAAAATTCAAATATTAAAAAATTAGAAAAAGCGATAAGATTTTTTTGGAAATGTTAGGTTTTTTTTTTGAAATAATTTTTTTTAAACATTCTGGAGTTTAATTTTCAAAATAAAAAAAGTTGAATTTAGAAAAAACAAATTCAAAATTTTAAAAAAAAAATCAGATTTTGCCGGAAAGTTATTCCAGATTTTTATCAAAACTTTTTTGAAATTAAAATTTTAGAAAAAAAATCATTTTTTTTACAAAGTTTTTGAAATTAAAAAGTTTATTGTTTATTTTTCAATATATATTAAATTATATTAATTTAAGAATTAAAAAATCTGAAAAATAATTTTCAAAAATAAAAAATATCGTAAAAATTAGAAAAAATATTTTTAATTTTTCAGAATTTTCAATTCTAACAAAATATGATATAAATTTTAATTTTTTTTATTTTCAAAGAATTTTTTCTAGAATTCTTTATTGGTAGAAATTTTTTAAAGAAACAGTTTTTTAGAAAAAAAAATCTGACCTTTTTTTTATTTTGAAAATTAAACTCCAGAATTTTTAATAATCTTCTTAATTTCGAAATAAACTGAATGTTTTTTCTGATTTTAGAAAAAAAATTCTAAATTTAAAATTTTCTAAATCAAAAAACTGAATTTTTGAATATTTTTCTAAATTTTTTAAAAAAAACTGAATGTTTTTTCTGAATTTTAGAAAGAAAAAAATATTTTTAATATTTTGAAAAAAAATAATATAAAAGTTTATTTTAAAATTTAGAAAAAAACTTAATTTTTTTCGATTTTAAATTTTTTTGGAAAAAATCTGAATATTTTCTTATTTTTTAGATTTTTTTTATTTTTGAAAATTAATTTTCAGATATTTAAAAAAATAAAATATGACGTGGACAATTACAAATAAATAAAAATTTAAAAAAAGCCAAGTCAGCGCCACATATGCGCTTTTGATTAGTTGGATGGAGGAGGGGTGTTTTCCGGAAAAAAAAGCTTTACAAGGATGCAAATCAAACCAAAAATTTTATAGGGGCGAAAACTGGAAATGATTTATATTACAGGGGTGAAAAACTCTATTAACCCAAAAAAAAAATTAAGATTCGACTGGTTGCGGTAAAACCAAAATAGTGATATCATCAACCGCTCCTTTAACCTTTGTGATCGTCTTTTTCAACGGTAAAAAAGAACCTATAAGGCAATGCCTCAAAGGTTTTTTTATATGTCAACAAAAAAACACGTTTATTTGCTTTCCGAGAATATATTTTAGAAAAAAAATTATACCACAATATAATTATCTTTTTTGGTTGGAATAATTACGTAAACACAGTTTTTCTTTCAAAAAAAAAAATGTACACAGTTTTATATTGCACTGAAAAACAATGAAATCGTGTATTAAAAACAGACCAAAAAAAATGTACAGAGTTGTATATAAATATTGCACTGAGAAACAATGAAATCGTGTATTAAAATTAGACCAAAAGAAAATAAAATTACCAAAACAACACGTTCTCTAACAAATAGTTGTCCTTAAAAAACACTTGATTATAACTTAAATTGCTTCCACCAAAACTTATATGAAATTTAATATATTTGTTATATATATATATATATATATTAGTGGATGCCCATCCATTACCCTTCCACATGCTTGTAACTCTCACTATCCATTACCCTTCCATATGCTTGTAACTCCCACTAGTGAGTGTGTTGTAATGTGATCATTCATGTAACTATATGTGTCCTATAAATAGGACCTACATTACAATGTAATGACATACTTGTGAAGAGAATAATAGAAAGCACTTTCATCTTCTTCATCCCCTTCTTTGATCTAATGTTTTTTGTTTATTTTTTAACAGTGACTACGATTAACAAGAGCATATTTTATTGAATCCGGAGGACTAAAATAGTAAAAATCATTGGTCATGACATAATTTCCACACCTATACTCCCACCATTTTACAAGTCTAATCTCAATTTCAAGAACAAGGTAAGACATCATATTTGTCCAAAAATCCATTCTATGAAAGCTGTAAGGAGTTTCTAAAATCCTAAGTTGTGATTCAGTTTTTTCAGCGAAAAAAATCATAAGAATCGTAATTGTGGGAGGATATAATGCAAAAAAGTCGCTGAGCTATTCTAAGGCTATTACACATGACATGGATTCATATTTCAAAAAAAGTGATACTACGTAAGAGAACAATTCAATAACTCGATGCATCAAAACTAGCAAAAACCATTTGTATTTGTCATGACAGAGCCATTGTAAAATAACAATAACAAAACTGCGGTGACGGTATTGACACAGCCTAGGCTGTGACAGCTGCCTTAGAAGCACCGGAAATCCTGGATCTCTTTTTTGCTAAACTCTCACTGCGACGCTCTCTCTGCTCCTTCAACCTGGAAGCAAGAAGCTTCTGGTACTCAGCTGCCTCTGATTTTGCCTTGGCGATTCTCTTCTTCTTATCGGCAATCCTTGCTCTCTTTCTTTGGAGTGTAAGAGGAGTAACTAGTCTTTGTATCTTGGGAGCTTTGCTCACCTTTTTCCCTGCAACCAAATAACCAGTACTATTTAGACTATATATCAGAATATGACTGTATCAGTCCAAATTATTTCAATGGCCTGAATAACCAAAACCAGAGTATAGTCTAAAATCAATTTCTTACGCAGGACCTTTCAGATTACAATAGCATATACTCCCTCCGGTCACATTTATAATCAAAAAACAACTTTTTAGATTCATTAAATAACTAACGAATCTGACCTATACATAGACCGAATGCATTAATTATTCAATGAACCTTAAAAGTTGTTTTTTTGCTTATAAATGTGAACGGGTGGTTTTCATTACATTGACTGAGCAACATACACAATATAGTTTCTTAACAGCCATGCTTCAGCTTGGTGTCTATCTAACATCAAGGGTACACGATTTCCAAAAGAGTCTATAAGTACTTTCCAAGTACTAAAATCAATCAACAAAACTAACACAAACTTTCTAATGGCACCTTGGTAAGCCCCATGAACCAAATGACACTACTCAAGGAAAAGACATTCTATTAAATATAAATAAGGCCTTCAAATGAATGAACGGATCAATAAAGTAAAAAGGGAATTGTTCACATAACTCATAACAGAAGGGGAAAAAATCATGTAATAAATATTGCCACTAGCTTAACAAAAAAAAAAAAAAACAAAACAAAAAAAAAAAAAAAAAAAAAAAAAAAAAAAAACAAAATTATATTTTTTTAA
>Ga0228711_1005657_pt1 | contig 18979 bp, 10 predicted proteins | sample MedpolnodulmetaG_2_FD_177996 | JGI IMG/M metagenome (GOLD analysis project Ga0228711, IMG submission 177996) | Root nodule microbial communities from Medicago polymorpha collected in Santa Monica, California, United States - brown nodules | ecosystem: Host-associated > Plants > Roots > Nodule...
TTCGGGACATTCACTTTTTAGGTGACCGGATTTTCCACATCCATAACAATTTGGACCTTTGTCCTCCTTAGCACCTTCCCTTTTGAGTTGAGTCTTCCTAGAGTTCACCATACTTTGGTCACTACGCTTTAACAAATTCGTTTGAATGTAGCGATTAAAGCATCTCACGAACAACCTCATTTTTTCTTCACTCGGTGAATCATATCTGGAGTCACTATCTCCATTTATTGATAAACTTGCCTTGGACGAAGAGGCCTTGAATGCGATCACCTTATTTCCTTTCTTCTCAAGTTCTTCCTCACTAGATTTTAGCTGTAGAATCTCATGTTCATGTTCCTTTAGCTTACCAAAGAGTGTGATCATACTAAGAGCATTGAGATTTTGTGCTTCCTTGATAGCGGTAACTTTGGGCTGCCATTCCTTTGTCATACATCTCAAAATTTAATTAGTGCAATCTTGGTTTGAAATTGTTTTACCAAGGTTTTGCAACTTGTTTACAATATGAGTAAATCTCATTTGCATGGAGGAGATGGTTTCATCATCTTCCATACAAAAAAGCTCATATTGTTACAAAAGAGTATTAATTTTTGATTGTTTAACATCATCGATTCCTTCGTGAAGGATTTCCATTGCATCCCACATATCTTTAGAGGTCTTACAATGAGATACAGAATGATACTCATTAACCCCAAGAGAGGAGATGAGAATATTCCATGCCTTCAAATCGTATTGCACATTCTTTTTGTCATCATCGTTCCAATTGGCTTTAGGCTTATATTGTGCTACACCATTGGCAACAACTTGCGGTTGAAACCGCCCGTTAACCACGGCGTCCCACACATCCATATCCACCGATTGGATGTGAATGCTCATGCATTCCTTCCAATAGTCGTAATTTTCTCCATCGAAAATAGGTGCTCTATTATACACCCCATTGGGCTCCTTACTAGCCATATGGATCAACTCTTCCAGTAGTTAGCCGTAAGAAGAGACCAAGCTCTATGATACCACTTGTTGGTCTATATGGCTAGATATTCACCAAGCCAGAGGGGGGTGAATAGCTTTTTAAAAGATTTTCCGGAGTTTTGATAAAAACAAGTTTTAACAAAATTGACTATTGCATTCGTGCTCGAACAATCACAATCAATATATCAAAAAGACAATAATATGTGAATTAAGATTTAATCTTAAAATTGAGAGATTCACGATTCAAATCTTATTATACAATAAAATGTTAATATTCCGTGAACAAAGTACAAAACAATATACAATTTCAAACCAAACATATTTGAACAAAATTACTGAGCTATCAAATTAAAACACAATACAAGTGAAATTGAATAATTGAATAGATTTTGCATTCAATTGATCTAAGCAAAGTGTTTAAACCTAATTCAACGAATTAGACAATTTTCAATGAAAACTACTTAGATCAACACTAGCAAATTATCCTAACAATTATTCAATTAATCACATGCAATATCTAAAATTAAAGAGGACAGGGAAAGAGAGATAACACCGGTGTTTATAGTAGTTCATGAATTTTGCACCTAAGTTTGTGCTCATGAATTTTGCTACTACGATATTTATTTTGAAATCTCCTTTTTGGAAGTTTTTTGAATTGTGAATTAGTAGTTTTTGGAGATCGTTTAGCAAAATTTATGGATGCACTTGAGGCTTGTTCTATCTTACTTTTTAGAGATACAATCTCTATTTGCAACCTAGGACAAGCTTCACATGTACCAATGTCTTTGGATTTAGGAGACTTTGGTACATTAATACTAGATGACTCTTTAGGAGGAATAGCAAATTGCTCATTCGATAAAGATGCATGCTCATTTTTGAAAAGTTCAAAATCCTTTTTAATTTTAAAAATTTCAGCTTCTAATTTGAGGATAGTTCTCTTTTGGGAACCAATCTTTTTAAAGACATTCATAACATCTCCATGCATTTCAATGAGAGCATTTTTCAATTCATCATAAGAGGGATTAGAGTCGGAGTCTGAATCACTAACCTCAAGAAGCTTATTTTTTGGTCTTGTTGGTTTATGTTGTCCTATGAAGTATAGGTCATCAACTTCATCGTTCTCGGAGTCACTTCATGTAGATGAAGTTTCTTCATCTTCCTACTCTATGTAAGCTCTTCTTCCTTTTTACTTATCCGATGAGTTGGACTTACCTCTTGTTTTGAATAATTCGGGACATTCACTTTTTAGGTGACCGGATTTTCCACATCCATAACAATTTGGACCTTTGTCCTCCTTAGCACCTTCCCTTTTGAGTTGAGTCTTCCTAGAGTTCACCATACTTTGGTCACTACGCTTTAACAAATTCGTTTGAATGTAGCGATTAAAGCATCTCACGAACAACCTCATTTTTTCTTCACTCGGTGAATCATATCTGGAGTCACTATCTCCATTTATTGATAAACTTGCCTTGGACGAAGAGGCCTTGAATGCGATCACCTTATTTCCTTTCTTCTCAAGTTCTTCCTCACTAGATTTTAGCTGTAGAATCTCATGTTCATGTTCCTTTAGCTTACCAAAGAGTGTGATCATACTAAGAGCATTGAGATTTTGTGCTTCCTTGATAGCGGTAACTTTGGGCTGCCATTCCTTTGTCATACATCTCAAAATTTTATTAGTGCAATCTTGGTTTGAAATTGTTTTACCAAGGTTTTGCAACTTGTTTACAATATGAGTAAATCTCATTTGCATGGAGGAGATGGTTTCACCATCTTCCATACAAAAAAGCTCATATTGTTGCACAAGGGTATTAATTTTTGATTGTTTAACATCATCGGTTCCTTCGTGTAGGATTTCCAATGCATCCCACATATCTTTAGAGGTCTTACAATGAGATACATAATGATACACATTAACCCCAAGAGAGAAGATGAGAATATTCCGTGCCTTCAAATTGTATTGCACATTCTTTTTGTCATCATCGTTCCAATTGGCTTTAGGCTTATATTGTGCTACACCATTAGAAACAACTTGCGGTTGAAACCGTCCGTTGGCCACGGGGTCCCACAGATCCATATCCACCTATTGGATGTGAATGCTCATGCATTCCTTCCAATAGTCGTAATTTTCTCCATCGAAAATAGGTGCTCTATTATACTCCCCATTGGGCTCCTTACTAGCCATATTGATCAACTATTCCAATAGTTAGCCGTAAGAAGAGACCAAGCTCTATGATACCACTTGTTGGTCTATATGGCTAGATATTCACCAAGCCAGAGGGGGGTGAATAGCTTTTTAAAAGATTTTCTGGAGTTTTGATAAAAACAAGTTTTAGCAAAATTGACTATTTTTATTCATGCTCGAACAATCACAATCAATATATCAAAAAGACAATAATATGTGAATTAAGATTTAATCTTAGAATTGAGAGATTCACGATTCAAATCTTATTACACAATAAAATGTTAATATTCCTTGAACAAAGTACAAAACAATATACAATTTCAAACCAAACATATTTGAATTAAATTACTAAGCTATCAAATTAAAACACAATACAAGGGAAATTGAATAGTATTTGCAATGAAAACTACTTAGATAAAAGCTAGCAAATTATCCTTACAATTATTCAATTAATCACATGCAATATCTAAATTAAAGAGGATAGGGAAAGAGAGATAACACCAGCATTTATAGTAGTTCACCCTTTTTTCGTCCTCGCTAAGGGCTACGTCTACTCTACTTGATGAAGTACACCTCCACCAAGGTCATCAACTATGTAACAAATGTTTATTACAATGTTTACAAGAGTTCCTTCACCAAGTATGAAGGTGAGAAAAACACAAGAGGGGGGGTTGAATTGTGTTACCTTTTTATTCGTTTTCTCCTACTGAAGTCACTATTCAGAAGCAGATAGAATTCAGCTTCTGAGGTGATGTTCAGAATCTAAATGTAGCGGATAATATATATATATATATATATATAGGGAGAGAGAGAGAGAGAGAGAGAGAGAGAGGGAGAGAGAGAGAGAGAGAGAAGAAGAAGAAGAAGAAGAAGAAGAAGAAGAAGAAGAAGAAGAAGAAGAAGAAGAAGAAGAAGAAAGACACAAAGCAATTATACATGTTCCTTTCACAAACCAGAAGTAGTCCTGTCCCCCTTGCACTTCCAAGGAGAGTTCACTAAAATGTAATATCTGATAACAAATGCTCACTGCTAAAACTATCAAGAGACTTCAAACTACTCAAGCACAACTGCAAGAGATTTCCTATGCTCAAGCACAACTGCAAGAGACTTCTATTCAAACAAAACTACAAAAGAAATATGTTTGAGGTTGAACACTTGATATACAATCAGTGGTGTTCACAATACAAATTAGATACAGACTCTTAAGACTCTAGAATTTCTAAGATATGAATGTTGTTAAGAAATTCTAAGTGAACTTTTGATGTGAAACAATTTCAACAGAGTTTTGGCACTTGTAAATTTTTGTATGAGTCTTGAGTTGCCAAACATCAGATCTTCACTCCTTTATATAGAGGTGTGAAAGAGACGTTGTTGAATTGCCAACACATCAAAAAAGAGTCGTTTGAAGCTTGATCAAATCACCAATGATCTTATGCCTGATTTGGTTATTGTCCTATGAAGGAGCAATTTCAAATCCATTCCATGTCTGGAGGAACACTGGTGCATGCATAGCTGTTGTTCTTGTCCTATTGCAGACACAAATCAGAGTAGTGGAGACAGTGGTTGTACACTTCGTACAATTGTCCTTTTTCAACGTTCTCCAAAGAATAAGCATCCAATACCTTTAGATCCATTTGAATTAGCCGTTGTTTTATTCTTCCAGTCTTCTGCAATGATAAGCGTGATTAAATCTTCATTTGAACAACATTTGAAGTTCTTCAGTCTTCCAGCTTCTAATGATCTTCAGATGCTTCTGATGACGTCCGCTTCTGGTGATCACCTTCTGAGGAGAGTGCTTCTGATGACGTCAGCTTCTTCAGGACCACTTGTCTTCAGAACCTCTTTTCTTCAGATGCTTCAAGCTTCCTTCTTGTTGATTCCATTTCTCTCATCTGTTCTTTCAAAACTTATGCTTTAAATAAGACACTGAAATTTTTTGTCTATGGTCCTACACACTTGAACAAATATTAGCATATCTAATTGAATTTTTTTTAATACCTTGTTATCATTAAAACTCAAAGGGTAATGTTAAACACATTTTGTTCCAACAAAGTACCCCTTGAATTTGGTGCTCATTGAATCTTCGGATCCTCTAATTACCCGTGCACTCTTTCGAACTCTTCACTCGTGTCTTCAATGCTACGTCCAGTAAACGAACCCCCTTCGACTTCAAGAACGGTTAGAAACACCCCCAAGTCCTTTGGATGTGGAATGAAATTATTCACTTCCTTTGAAGCCTTGATTAAGCCCAATCAATATTCTTGAGAGAACCAACTTACAATCCCTACTAGCACCCTAGAGAATCTATACACTCAAAGAACAAATTGATTCTAAGAAAAAGTGTTTAATCTTGAAGAATGTATGAACAATGAGTTTTTGAGACCTAGAGAGAATAGATGCAAATGATTCAATGATTTGGGTGTTATGAGGTAGTGTGTATATATAGAAAAAGGTGGCAAGTGAAAAATTTTGGCCAAAAACAACAGAGTGAATTGATTCACTTACTATTTGAATCGATTCAGACAGTTAAATGACAAGCCAGATGAACAATGAAGATTGATACGCATTAGACACAAATTGAATCGATTCAAATCTCCCAGATGAAGATTGTTACGATTCAAACTCTTATGAATCTATTAAATCAAAGTTAGAGAATTTCATGAAACGATTCACTGAAATTTGAGTCGATTCAGGCAAGAAAGAAGTGAAAAATAGTTGCTGTCATTATTTGAATCGATTCAAGAAAACTGTGAATCGATTCACTGTGAATCTATTCAGGAAAACTGTGAATAGATTCACTGCGATACTATTCAGGAAAATTTGACTCGATTCAAAAGGAGTGACACAAGGAAAATGGACAAAGGGAATGCTAGACATGAATCATGAATCGAATCAAGTAATTCACGGAAGGATTTTCCATATATGACAACACACGAGACAACAAGGAATCACAAGACACAATGAGACATAGTTTTCTAAGGTGCTTTAACAAGTTTCTAAGCTAAGGCTAATCAACATAAAAGAACATCATCAAAACATAAACTAAAGAAATAAACAATATCATCATCAAATAACCTAGCCATCTTAGACATCATCAAAACATAAACTAGAGCAATAAGCAATATTATCTTCAATAATGATATCGTCAGGGGTGCGTTTGAGTAATTCACTGCCGTTAGCAAGTAGTCCTTGGCAGCAGGAACCTATAAAACTATATGTATTCACAACTTCTCCTATACCACTTCTGCTGCTGTTGTTGTTTATGTTATTTTCTTTTCCAAAATCTCGTCGTCGTCTAAAAAGAGTAGCGAGAGAAAGACTGTAACGGCGGAGAGAGAAAGAGAGAAGGAGAGAGAGGGAAAAGTGGTGTTGAGGACGACAGAGAGAAGGATGAAGGAACGACGGACAGTGACGGTGGATGAGAGTGGGACAGTGAGGTGAAGGGAGAGGAAGAGAGAACTGATAATTTTGTTTGATCTGTTTTCTTTTTTTTCTTTTAAAAAGTTTATATGAGCTTTGACAAAATGCCCTCAATTAAGTGTTGAAATTTCAAAATTACCATGCCACATAGAGGTGTATAAGGGTGTGTTGCCAGCTATGGATGTCTACATATCAGGACTCTATTTTTCAGATTCTTTTAGCAAGGTCTGATGTTGCTGGATGGGGAGCCTTCTTAAAGGTTAAGATGTTTGTACTTGTTTATTTTAAAACAATTAAAAAGAAACTCCTTATGTTGCATATATCACTAAAAACTAAAATTTTATAGCAGCATATAAGAGAATATAAGAGAAGGTACTACTCCTGAAGAAGAATTAGAATCTTATTATGGTCTAGAATTTAAGGTTATGGAAAGTGTCGACTTAAAATAAGAAAATGAAGTGATTACTGCATCCTCTGATGAGGATAATTAGGAGAAAAATTCTCTTATCACGAATCCAGCAGAAGAGAAGAAGGATGAAGCTGGTATGCAAGAAAAACTAGCTTAGTCTGAACTTGTTCAAATCCCTTCTACTCCATTAGATTCCTTGAACAAAATCTTGTTTAAAAATCGTCTAATTACTCATTCTGAACCCATGGTGCAAGTCCACCAATATGAGAGACCACCATTGAACTCAACCATCATGAGTACCCATTCTAGGAGCTTTCTGATCTTATTGGACCTTATATGGTATCTCCCATTCCCTAATTGCTATACACCTATGTGTAGTCCAAACCCAGTACTCCTTAACTTCCAAATATGCCACAACAATCAACTTAATTGATACTTTCATCAATGTGTATGGCAAAGAGAACGAGGGAGTTTCTTCCAAGGAAGGCTACTCAAAAGTAGTATGCACTTGAGAAGAACCAATAAAAGATGAGAAGGGAAACTCAGAAGTTGTTCATTGGAAAAAGATCATAAAAAAGAATTTGTTTACTGTCATTGATGTGGATGAAGATTGGAGGGCTTAGGTGACAAAATAGATTCCCCCACATTTTTTATACAATATCAATTTGCTAGCCTCTTACCTGCATCCAAGGATTAAGAGATCATAATTTGATCCATGTAAATATCATGAACAAAATTCTTCAATAAATAAGAACTTCAGCAAAGACATCATAGGCACTTCAGGTCAGAAGATTTGATAGACACATCAGAAGTACTTTAGATTGGCTAAAAAAGGAAGTTAAAAAATGGTTCTCATAAATTGATTCTCATCTCAAAAGTTGAGGTTAACGCTTTTGAAGAATAGAATTAAGATCAATTGTACTTGAGTTTGAATATGAGAATTTCAAGTCAATGGATACATGAGATTGAAATTCCAAAGATCATAAGCAAATCAGGGAAGACTTCTGAATGAGAAATTCATAAAGTACCAAAAAGAATGATGACAGAAACATAATCAAAGATGATCAAGAAGATCAGACGCAAACACCAGAAGCTGAGAAGAATTTCACAATGACTAGTTTCAAGTTTTTCTTGGCCAACAAGGCAAAGCACAAATGGACAAAATAATGGATAGTTTCTATGGGCTAGTTCCTTGCTTGCTGACCAAATTTGAAGCTCTATATATGGAAGCATCATTCATATGATAACACATCTCTCAACAACACAATCTCTTATAAAAAAAACTTTTTATGTCAAGAATCACTGGATCTATAAAAGGTCAAAAGCAGGAAAGTTCAGATTCCTTAAAAGAGATCAGATTCATCGTTCAACTTGAGATTCACATCTCAAACATTAGATATTAATCACAAATAGACTTCAGACTCAATTATATCTTTGGAATATCTTTTATAGTGTATTTGAAAAATTCATATTAACTTTTGTGTGATCGATCATATTGAACTTAGAGAACAAAAGTTCAAATTCACCTTACTGTGATCGATTGTAACTGAGAGAGAGAGAGAGAGAGAGAGAGAGAGAGAGAGGGAGGGAGGTAGAGAGAGAGAGAGTGAGAGAGGGAGAGACAGAGAGAGGGAGAGGGAGGGGGAGATAGAGGGAGGGAGAGAGAGAGAGAGAGGGAGGGAGGGAGGGAGGGAGAGAGAGATCAAATTGATCTATTGTACGGTCAAGATCACCAAAACAAATGAGTCAACAGTTGTAAAGCTTCATTAATCCTCTTTAGGGTATAAAGATGGATTGTATATGGTAGCTAATGTTTGAAGAGGTTGTCAAAAACTAATATGGTCAGGTAGACCAGAAAAGAGAAGAAAATGTGCAAAATCTGAAAGGGTATCTCAGGCTGTCCATTTTGATGTACCAAAATAACTTGTGTCTTCTTCTATATCCCTTAACTCCTTCATTTGATAGTTCATAAGCAAGCACTTTCATCCAATCTCTTCTTGTATCAAATTAATTTTGATACATACTTCAACTTATCAAATCTGAACATCTTCTTGATGTTTAAGAAGCAACCAAATTTTTTAAAGGGTCACAATTCAATCTCCCCTTCCTTGTGACCATTATTATAAATTTAGTTGTCTGGTCAGGGTGATTTGGCATGTTTCAAGGTGTCGTTCTTCATTTTTATCCTCCATTGATTTATTTACAAAAACTTAACCAAAGAACCCTAAAACTTCCTAAAAAAGACTTAAAACTAGCTCCTAAATGATGTTAAAACTACTACATTATACACTGTCATCAGAAAATTTTCTATGACAATTTAATATAATTATCATTAAACCAATTAATTTATTTGCAAGTCATTAGTTTTAATACATTTCTTGCAAAAATATCTGCAATAATATAAATTCAACATATAGATGCAAAACTATTACAAATTTCCAAAAAAAGAAAAAGAAATAGACAATATATCAGTCGGTCATTAGATTGAATGCCATGTTTTACTTATAACAAAAAAAAAATACAATATAAATAGTCAAACTTAAAGTGGGACTGCCTTCCCCTTCTCCAAGTCGGGACCAATTGCCAAAAGAACATTTAGTGTCCCCAATCGTGTGTCAAATACTTTTCGTACCATTTAGCTGTGTCTGTCGCTATACGTTTGAGGCTATCATTAAAATCAACATAATAAAGCCCCATATTTTTAGAATATCCATGTGAAAAATCAAACGTAGAAAATGCTGCCCATACAAAGTAACCACGAACATTTACGCCATCACTACCAATGAAAAAATATAATTGTATTAACGATTAGCTTCTTGTGGAAACAAAGTTATAGAAGAACGCCATTTCACAATAATCTGTCTTTCATACAATGTTTATTTGTTTCATAACTTTAAATTTGTCGCCTTTTGATATTAGATATATTTTGAACTAAAATTATAAATATTAAAGGATGAAACTCCTTCAAAGTTAACACTACATTTTTTTGGGTAAAACAATGATTATTAGAAAGAGATTAAAATTTTATAATCTAAAGATTCTTATATCACATTCTAAACTATCTCAATATATATGATTAAATTATTGCATATAAAGTTTTATACTAACCATGTTTAGTTCTTAAAATCTACTTTAATTTAGATTGTTAAGATTTCATTCTTTCCAAAATGTACTTAGATTTTTTTTTCCACTTACCATGTTATATGTATGAAGTTTCTACCGCCGTTTAGCAGTAACTAATCTCTATCAATGAATTCATGACCATTAGATGAAGGAACCAAACCCCCTATCACTTAGGCCAATATATTAATGGTTAAAATATACTTGAATATATTCATATTAAACATCCGATAAAATATAGTTAATAATTTTTCTGAATTGTTTTTATTTACTCTACATTGGTTAGGAAAAAAATATTATACATATTTGCAATAGACACACTACAAAATGAATAGACCTTAGAAAAGAAACATTAGATAATACCTTTTCAAATTATAAGCATATGAGGAAAAAAATAACTTACTCAATTGCTGATTTGGTAGCGTTTATACGTGCGGCAATGAAAGCAGTTCGATGTTCATCTTTCAATGGATTTGGGATATCGAATGAAGGAATTCCTGAAAAGAGGATTTAAAAAAAAATTGATCTCTTATGTGGCATAAATTATAGATATTTTAGTTATAATGATGTAAATGTGATCAAAATGAAAACCAACCATTTTCAGTGATGTAAATTTTAGTATTTTTGTACTTTTTGTTAGTATAGAGTAATATATTATATAATCCTTCGGGATAGACATAGCAACGACCAAATTGATCCTACAAAATATCAATAGTAAACAAATGGTAAAATTATAATAAATAGAGTTATCCCCTAATGAATATCATTCTTCTAAATTTGTATCATATTTGCTCACCCAGTAACCAAGAGTTTTTCCTTCCGCATTAAAATCTGTAATAATGAAAGAATGACAATGAGTTAGTTAACGATTAATTATTTTTATTTCTTGTAATTCCTTTACATAACAAATAAGTAGCTTTTTTGAGGGATGATAGATAGAGTTTATGGCGTCAACTTCAGTGACCCTTTTTGGATGATTGGTTAAAAAGTAGAATTTAGTTTGAATAAAAAGTTACCTTCTAAATTAGCCAATGCATCAAAATATTTATTAGTAACCTTGGTTCTATTTGGTTCATGTCTAACAAAGTGTGATTTTTAATAATTGATCCCAATAAAGTGTGTACTTCCTTTCAACATTTCTTTCTCGTTTGTAGGGAATTTGGGTAGTCTTTTTCCCCCTAGCTTTCTCATTATTTTTGGATAATCCCCAATGAACAATGGCTCTAAAACCCTGTAGAAATCCAAGTGGTTTATTGGCAATAGTATATAAAATTGAAGAAGCAAGATATTAAACAACTAATAAAACACAAAGTGAGTGGTTTCTAGCATAACTAACAAGCACTAACCATCCCCGTTTGAAATCTATTAGTCTTTGGACAACATCCACATCCTCTAATTTGGAACTATAGGCAACATATGATTCTGATGAAATAACAAGTCCAATTTCTCCATCTTGAATTGCCTATATAAATAATTTAATGGAAAATGACAATATATTATTTTTTTCTTTAAAATTCTCCTTATTTTATAAACTAGATTGCTTAATGTTGATAATTGTTAATGTCAATTTTGTTGATTTTACTAAATTTAGTTGTCAAAATTATTATTACTATTATTGGGGAATTAGATTCCCTCCAGTCATGTTGTGAATCTTGATCTATATTTTGAGATAATGTTGATGCTATATATATAACATACAATTTCCAAAATATGTCTTACTTGGAATTTGGACTTGTATAACTTTGAAGCTGTAGCATGGGAGATGAGTAAGTTATGAAGTACAATATATACTTCTGTACATATTTTAGTAGTTCGACAATCCTCCTTAGACCAATTACCAAGATTGTACACAGATGTATCCACAGCTTGGATTTCTGGCTCATTAATTGTAGTCCAATGTTTCACTCGATCACCATATGTTTTGAATAGGAGTTCACTGTAATCCTTAAAATGTTTCCTAAAATTTGATTTTGACATAAACAACATAAGCATGCATTAAGAAATTCTATGATGTTAGTGAGACTAATTTAAGGTTGAATCAATTTATTAAAAATAAGTTATCTAGATGAGATTATATCCAGATAATTTACACAATAGAGCAATTTGAGAAGCCACCAAACTTTTGTTGAAGAGCTAATGGATAGTCAAGGTGCATGATAGTCACAAAAGGTTCAATACCTACACATTTAAATTGATCATGTAAAGCAAGAAAATAAAAATGGTTGTGTGTATCTTAAACACACTTCTTGCTGAATCTAATTATTGATTGCATAGAATATTGAAATCTTCTATTCATACCATTGTTAAGTAACTCGTTGATCAAATTGTTGTAGAAGTTGACACCTTCTTTGTTTATACCTCCTTTCAAGGTTCCATCTATACATTTGGTTAATAAATATAACGGTTAATTAAGTTTTTAGTCCCTATAAATATTTACAGTTTTGTTTTTAGTCCCTACGAAATAAAATCACAATTTTTAGTCCCTGTGACATTTTTCTTAAGCATTTTAGGGACCAAAGCTGTTGATGAAATTTTTTGACAGGGACTAAAAGTGCTTATGGAAAAATTTATAGGGACTAAAAATGTAGATGAAATTTTTTATAGGGACTAAAAAGTGTGATTTTATTTTATAGGGACTAAAAACAAAACTGTGAATATTTATAGGGACTAAAAACTTAATTAACCCTAAATATAAAGATAAAAATAAGTATATTATTAAATATTGGGTTAAATATGTTTTTGGCCCCTATAAATATGTCAACTTTTCGTTTTAGTCCCTCTAAAATTTTCCTTCAACTTTTAGTCCCTATAAAAATTTCAATCTTCATTTTTGGTCCTTCTTTTAAAGTAAACTCACATGTAAAATTCATATTTTTTAATAAAATTTTTCAGAAAAATTCAAAATATTATAAGAATCACTCCAAAAAAATTTAGAATTTTTTAACAAAACATGAATTTATATATTTTTTACGGTTAAAAATTCATATTTAATTTCTGTTTTGTTAAAAAATTCTTATTTTTTCTTAGGAATTTTTTTTAGAATACTTCACACATTTCTGCACAATTTCATTAAAAAATACAAAAATTAAATTAAAAATAGGGACCAAAAGTAGTGACTGAAAATTTTATAGGACTAAAAGTTGAAGGAAAATTTTAGAGGGACTAAAATGAAAAGTTGAAATATTTATAGGGACCAAAAACATATTTAACCCTTAAATATTCCAAGAAAGGATATATTTATCATTATTGATTGTGCACATGAAATACAGTTTAATTAATATTTATCGAAATAGAAGTCGTTGCCTGTTCCATGTAATATCATTAGATAAAACAGATATATAAACTAATAGAAAATAGGGGTGTTCAAAACCAAACGAAACTAATAGAAAATCAAAACTGATTCAACCCAAACCGAAAACCATAAGAAACCTCTTTTGGTATATGTGTCTTCAGGCCAATTTTCCACTCAACCGCGTGGTTTGGTTCAGTTTGTGGTTTTTGTTTTGTCAATCAAATCAAACCGAACCAAACCGCAAACTCACTTAAGTAAAGGTATTATACATTTCCCTCCCCTATTATTCAGAACATATTAGAAAATATTTCACTCATGTTCCTTAAGAGAGACTTGAATTGCATTCATCTTCCCTCTTATTTTAAATTATACTCTTTCCTTCGTTAATATTTTTTCTTCTAATAATCTAGCAAAAATTCGAATGGATATATATAATTATAAGGGAGGGGGTTCTAATTCAAACATCTCATAGGGGAAGAGAGTATAGATTTTACTTTTCAAAAAAGGGAAGTGTATACTTTATCATAAGAGGAAAATGAAGTGTAATTCAAGCTTCTCTTAAAGGAGGACATTGAAATTTACTCATTAATTTTTTGTTTCTTGTGCTTTATATATATAGGTTAGGCCTAGAAAATACCTTATACTTTGTTTTAATAGTTACTTTTTTTTTTGAAAGAGTAAACCTTATATTTCCATCTTCAATTAATTACTTTCTTACTTATTTTTTTGAACATGTAAAGCTCTGACTAATTTATTTGAATGTTGTATGGATGATTATATACTAGTTCTTTTTTATAGATAAATATGGATGATTTATAGAAACAATAAAATCAGATGCTATATTTAATTTTTCAACAGTTGTTTTTAAATATGTCTGAACATTGAATGAATATCATAGATACTTTAACCAAGTACGACGATATTATAATTTGGTTATATAATTGATTTATTGTCCATTAAAAATATTAAAATTTGTTTTTTTACTTAAAAGAAATATGTATTTGTTTTAGAATAGATAAATATTTTTTCGTGACTAATTCACAAAAGATATTTGGTTTTTTAAATATAGGTTAAATTACATCATGGTTGTTTTCATTTTTATTTTCCACGTCAATCCATCATGTGTAGAAACGTGTTTGCAACCAAGGGCGTAACCCTTAAATGATAAAGGATAGCCTTGGCAACCCAAAAAAATATATTTATATTATTCTTCAATTGGTTGGTATAAATTTATATCTGACTATCCCAAATAATAAACATTGAGATATCCCAAACAAATTCAGTTGTAAAAAATAAGCATATATAAGTAAGAAAGTAAAATTATTACTACATGATTTATAGATTTATTTATATTGGTTTGATACTTCCGGTCTCAATAACAATTATAGAGAAAACTTTTTCAACAGTAAAAATTATTAAGACAATAGTCATAAACAAATTAAATGGATATTAAGTTTCTTGCAAATAACCAATTTGTTTACATTGGAAAGAATATTATTAATCTATTTAGTAATCGGTCAATTATGGATAAAATTGGCTTCTTGAAATGTATTTTACCCAACTTTTTTAAATAACTATTGTCAATTTTTATCCTTTGTAGTTGCTTTAATTGACATTTCATATAAGTAAAAATTATTACGATTTTTTTTTCATGTATTGATTAATTTTTGGATTAAATATATTTTTAGTTTCTACAACACTTGCAATTTTTAAGTTAAGTTTCTAAGATTTTGTTTTATTTTAGTCCTTAATTTTTTGTTAGAGATTAAATACAAGACCAAAAACACTTTTATTTTCTTGTAAAATTTTAAAACATCGGCACCAAAATTGAATAAATTTTTTTGTAAGGACTAAACCTAAAAAAGTACTAATCTATGGGACTAAAAACATTTTTATCCTTAAATTTAACATATTCATTTTTAAAATATTTTATTGTTCCTTTATAGTTGGTCCCGGCGTAAATGTTTTGCTAGCTTCGCCGCTGTTTGCAACGTTACCCTTAACGTACAAACAAGCTAAGGTGGTCATTAAGTATATGATGTAGTTGTTAAACAAGTGACATAGCAAATCAAAATAAGAAAAAAAAAAGTTTTTTTAATTAGTTTTCGTTAAAGAAAACACAAAATCACAAACACAACAAGCTTCATCTTTTTATTCTTACCTTAACCTCAATCTTCATCTCTTCTAACCTAAACCCTAGAAAAACAAACTTCAATCCGAACCCATATTCAATCTTCATCTCAATCTTGCATTTCAAACCCAGAAAAACAACAATAAGTTTTTTTTAAGGCACATAAAAAAGTTGCTTAAGTCCGAACCCAGATGTTCTTTAAAACCCATAAATCATTGATGAGAGATTGAAACAAAAACCATCGTCATCATCCTCACCATCTTGTTCATATAAATCTGAACCCATATATTTATAAAGACAATTAAGTAGTGCAACATTTGCTATCTCACCTACAAAATGGTATGGTTCAAATCGAATTTTAATGCTAACTAGAAAACTGATAAGTTTAGAAAAGGATTTGCACCTGATGCCTAAATTTTTTTGGGTGGAATGTGATGAATGAAAGGAAAAAAGATTCGTTTTTAATTTTATATTATATTCTGTTTTTGGTTTTTAACGTTTGGATCTTTTTAATTCTTATTTTTTATTTTATGGGTTTATTTATTTCTAATTTTCTGGGTTTGTAATTAATTTGATAAAGATGAAGATCATGATGAAGAAGATACACAATCACTTGTTGGTTTTAATATTTCTATATATTGTTTCCTTAAACAATGCCCTTAGGACACTTGTTAGCAAGACCCAATAAAACATATGTTTTTACTAACATGAATCTGTCACGTCATCAATTAACATCCAACTCAACTTTTTTGTAACATGAAGTTAACTTAAGGATAACATTGCAAACATGTCTATGCTTAAAGGATGACTATGGGAAGAATTTTTTTTACTTAAAGTACCAATGTGTTGCAAACGTTAAACTTAAATAACCTTTGATGTAATTTAGTCTTAAGAGTATGTTAGTTCAAACGTTTTACCTGGTAATACTCTATTCCAAGAGATTGACATTCTATAAGAATTTACTCCAAGATTCTTCAAATGTTGCACGTCCAGCTGCAAAACCAATTAAATTAAAACAAATAAAGTACATTTAAAAATTAAACATAGATATTTTTGGTTTATATTTTTTCTTATTATTATTTTTTTATAAGAATTTTTTTTATTCAAGGCAGTATATAAAGGGTACTCCAGCCCCATTACAAAAAAGAAATTATCAACAAGAGAATGAAGATTGATAACTTTTACCAAAAACACTATCAAGGCAGGGCATCATGAAATTGTTATCTTCTACCGAAAACACCAGCAAATCATCTATTGAAAATTGGATATGCCAATCAATCTGAAAAGGAACAACCATAACTTCTTCCTTATCTAGGAATGAACAAGCCCCATGATAAGAGTTTCACCTTTAAATTCGCCTCTTTAGAGTTTGCAACATTTCCTTCAAAGCATACTTTATTCCTCATGGTCCGTAACGATCAAATTACTTCATTGTGCGTAATGTACCAAAGCTTTGTCCATCATTTATCTCTAATATAACTGTTAGGGTTTTAGACATGTATTGACTGCATTTTGTTAAAACTTTAGTTATTGCAAGATGTCAAACATAATGTTTTAACATGTTGGTACGACATCAGAACGTGCCTTGATCCGCTTCTTGGAGATTCGCTTTTAATCGTGAATATTTTCATAAAATATCTAAGATTTGTATCACGAGAAGAGTTGACCAAGTTAGCGTGGTTCTAGAAGCAGAGGAAGGCGGTTTGTACTTATCTTAGTCCTTAAGAATGTTGTTGCAACATTTAAGGAAACATCCGATCTGCTTCAAATATCTTGTGCTGAAATATCGAGATTTCAGCTGATCTTTAGCTAAGACTTGCGCATCACACCTATTCTGCATTCAGACTATATAAACAGAGACAGAAGACCTAAAAACTCACTGAAGCCGCAATTGAAAAAGAGTCATCTAGGGTTTTAGTTTGTCTTTGTTATTTGTGAGCCACTCTCATATCACTTTGATATTAGAGTTGGACTTTGTAATTGAGTTGTAATGCTCATAATCTCTCTAAGCTTTTAAGCACGAGTTGATTCTTTTTCTAGGAGAGTGTCTCCATATTTGTTAAGGATTTCAAGGACGGCCATTGGTCTGTGACTAAGAGGAAGTGGGTGGGTTCTCATATTTAGGACTAGGAGAGTCTTAGGTAGAAACATCACGGGTAGTGATTAAGTGAGAAGTTAGTAGGCTGGTGAAAGCTTTTATGTATGCTTCGAATTGATACTACTATAGTGAATTTCCTTCCTGGCTTGGTAGCCCCTTGATGTAGGTGAAGTTGCACCGAACTGGGTCAACAAACAACTAGTGTAATTTACTTTCAGTCCTTCATTTATAGTTCTTATCTGATACTTCATATATCACGATGTTGTAACATCTTAGGTGATATCTTACTTGTTATAACATCGTGCTCAACATTTGTTATAACTGCGTACCGGAATTTCAATTGACATCAGAGCAGGCACCTTGTTCTGTTTATGGGTGAGCTCCAGGGAAGATTTTCTAGTAACATGGAAAGGGAAGGAGGACAAGTCAATAAACCACCCATTCTGGATGGTTCTAATTATGACTACTGGAAAGTACGTGTGACGACATTTCTTAAGTCTATTGATAACAAGACTTGGAAAGCAGTTCTAAAGGGATGGGAGCATTCGCGTGTTAAAGACAAGGATGGAAATGACACCTCTGATCTGAAAAGGAAGATGATCTTGCTCATCTCAATGAAGCTAGTAACCTTAGAATGTGCTGGGAGTTGTTGACTTCAGATAAGGAAATGGCCAACTTTCTTAGAGCTAGAATTTTGAAGAATGGTAAGTTTATTTCTTACCATATATATTCCTCTTTGTGGAGTAGTATGAAGTTGGAACTCTCTATTTCTAGTGCTAATTCCACTTGGTTAATTGGTGATGGAACTTTTGTTAATTTTTGGAGATTCTTGGTGTGGGGAACCTTTATCCCGTCAACTTCATCTTAATCCACATATCTCTGGTCGCCTATCTGCCGTTTGTGATTTCATCCGTAATGGTCAATGGGAGGTTCCACTGTTTCTGCTATCTTACTTTCCCACTTTGGCTAATCTTGTGGCTCAAGTTACTCTTCCAATGCATCCGACTTCTGATAGATGGATATGGAAACACTCTAATAATGGTGAATTATCTCTTAAAGAAGCTTATGTGTTCAAAGCCTCTCATTCTTAGAAGGTTAAGTGGTCAAAAGCTATTTGGTCTTCTGACATTCCTCCCTCTAAATCTTTGGTAGCTTGGAGATTTATGCATGGAAGGACTCCCACCGATGATCAACTTGCTTTGAGGGGAATGTCTTTAGCCTCTATGAGTAGTTGTTGTTATAAGACTTATGAAACTGCCACTCATCTTTTCTTTCATTGTAGTTTTGCCCATAATTTATGGAGTTGGCTAGCTTCTGTTCTCAATAGGAGGCTTCAATTCAACTCTTTTGAGGATGTTTGG
>Ga0228711_1005659_pt1 | contig 18972 bp, 13 predicted proteins | sample MedpolnodulmetaG_2_FD_177996 | JGI IMG/M metagenome (GOLD analysis project Ga0228711, IMG submission 177996) | Root nodule microbial communities from Medicago polymorpha collected in Santa Monica, California, United States - brown nodules | ecosystem: Host-associated > Plants > Roots > Nodule...
AGGCTTTGATACGCCAAAGAGAAACTTGTCTTTAGAAAGTAGGTCAAATATAAAGTTATGGTTTAGGGTTTGTTTGTGAAGGATTTGTTATTATGATGAACCAATAATCCCAAGACACCTTTTTATTATTATTGTTATTTTATTTCAAAACAAAAACTAAACCTTTTAACTTTTAAAACTTTCATTCTAATCATTGTTGAAAGTTAAATAAGTTCATAACTCCATGTCGGAACGATACTCTATTTTTACTACTTCGGTAAAACCGTGCACTTGCGGTTTTGCTCATCAAACAACAAGAACATACCTTTTTCCACTAATGCTCTCAACCTGCATAGGTCCTATCAGATCCATGTGAAGAAGTTCAAGGACGTTAGAGGTTACTTGATGTTCCAACCTTGGATGAGACATCCTTGTTTGTTTGCTAATCTGACATTCACCACATATGCCGCCATCAACAATCTTTAGATCAGGTAGTCCTCTGATAGCTTCTCAAGATAAGGCTTTCTTCATCCCTTTTAGATGTAGATGACCCAACCTTTGATGCCACAACTTGATCTCTTCTTCTTTTCTCAAAAGACAAGTTGAGATAAATGCCTCTTCCTGAGATACCCAAAGATAGCAATTGTCCTTGGACCTTGTGCCTCTCATTTGTACTCCTCCTTTCTCATCTGAAATCTGACATTCAGACTTGGTGAAGTTTACTTGTAGTCCTAGATTACACAACTGACTTATGCTAATTAAATTGGCAGTTAATCCTTTAACTAACAACACATCATCAAGTCTTGGCAAACCCTGTTTGATCAGGTTACCAATTCCCACAATTTTTCCTTTAGCTCCATCACCTAAAGTAACATAGCTAGTAGCATAAGGTCACACATCTTCTAGATATTTATCTACCTTAGTCATATGTCTTGAGCAACCACTGTCAAAGTACCAGTCCTCTTTAGATGATGCTCTTAGAGATGTGTGAGTAATTAATCCTGTATTAATACTTCTGAAGGTCCATCTTTTCTTATAATGTTTTTGCTGAAATTGCTTTGACTCACCATGCAGCTTGAAGCAGTAAGGTCTAATATGACCCTTCCTTTTACAACGATCACACACCCAAGAATCTGATTTCTTCTTGGTCTGATGTTCCTTCGAATGTTTAAGCATTTGCTTGCTCCTTGTTGAATCTGCAGTCATCATTCCAATTTGTTCCCTCATATACTCAAGTTGAGAGTTCAATTTTGATAACTCATCATTGAGTTTTGAGATATGAGCTAGATTATCAAACCTTTCATCATGCAATTGAGCAATCTCTTTTACCTGTTCCTCAACCTTTAGGGTTAATTCAACATTTTTAGCAGTCAGGTCATAGTAGGACATAATAAGCTCATCATAAGACATCTCCTCTTCACAAGACTCAGTGTCTAACATAATTCTACCTGTTAAGGCAGAGACATGATTAGCAGATTCATCTTTCACCTCTTCATCAGAGTCATCACCATCTGACCATGAGACAACTAAACTTTTCTTCTGTTTCTTTAGAAAAGTAACACATTCTGTTCTGAAATGGCCATATCCTTCACATTCATGACATTGAACACCTTTGTATTGAGAGTTCTTCTCATCAGACCTTGCCATCTTCTCTTTACTTGGTTGATTGTCAATGTTAGATATGATGTTCTGACCATTTGACTTAGACCTTCTATCAAACTGTTTGAAGATCTTCTTGAACTGTCTTCCAAGTAGTGCCAGAGACTCTGTCATATCTTCATCATCTTCTTGTGACTCATCAGGCTCTACACTAGATGCAAAAGCAATCCCCTGGCCCTTCTTATCATTCTTGTTGTTGACAGTTTTTTCAAAATTTTGCAAGGACCCTATCAATTCATCAACCTTCAAACTTGAGATATCCTGAGCCTCTTCAATAGCAGTGACTTTCATGTCAAACCTCTTAGGTAGAGATCTGAGAATTTTTCTAACTAGTTTATCATCAGAAATTTTCTCTCCAAGAGACTCAAAAGAGTTTGCAATATCAAGAATATTCAGGTGATAGTCTTGAATGCTCTCATCCTCCAACATTCTTAAATTCTCAATTTTTGTAGTAAGAAATTGGAATTTAGCACTTTTTACCTTAGTAGTACCTTCATGTGCAGTCTTGAGAATCTCCCAAGCACCCTTAGCTACAGTACATTGCTTGATCAATCTGAACATGTTCTTGTCTACACCATTGAACAGAGCATTCAATGCCTTGGAATTTCCAAGAGCCAGTTCATCTTCAGCAGCAGTCCATTCTTATCCTGGTTTCAAAACATCTGTTCTGTTACCATCAGCATCAAGTGTCACAGGATGTTCATAACCTTTCAGAACTGCGTTCTAGGTTTTGCTGTCAATGGATTTGAGAAAAACACTCATGCGTGATTTCCAGTAATCATAGTTTGAGTCATCCAACATAGGAGGTCTGTTTACAAATCCACCTTCCTTGTCCATAATGCTAGAATGAAACTACCTTGGAGCTCACCCTAAAACAGGCAGCGTGCTTGCTCTGATGCCAATTGAAATTCTAGCGCACTTGTTTTAATTTGTTCTGTAAGATGTTTTAACGTTTGCAATGTTCAGTTCAATGTTCCAACATCACGAAATAAACAGAAATAAAAACAAGAAAATAAATGACAAGAAAGTAAAGAACACAGTGAGTTTGTTGACCCAGTTTGGTGACAAACACACCTACTCTAGGGGCTACCAAGCTAGGAAGGAAATCCACTAGTGTAGTCCTTATTCTATAGCTTTCAACAAACTCCTCGTTTACACTAAAGACCTAGGACCTACCCGTATAGACTTCAACCTAGGAACTCCTAGATCTGAGATCCCATCTCACTATCCTAATGGTCAGTCACAGCCCCTGTGACCTATCAGACCTAAACACAAACTCAACTGGTGAAGCTACCTTCAAACAAACAACTAACACCTTGTTTCACAACTTCGGTGGAGTACACAAGAGTATCAAACTCAACACACAGTCCTAAGCAAGTAGCACAAACGATACAAGAAAGGATCACAATATAGGTTCTAAACTTGCATCATAGACGATACAAGAGTAGAGCACATGTAGACTCAAAACTCAAAAAATTTAAACTTTTTAGTATGACAGCTTGAATGATCAATTAGGTCTTGAAGTCTCCCTTATATACTGAAGCAGCTTGGTCTAAATACTTTAGTTGGGCTTCAGCACAAAGCATATCGGTTCAGCTAATCTGCAAAACAAGAATCAGAAACAAATATGGAAAGTCATAAAATGTCGGAACATCTTTAGGATTGTTCCAACCAATAACAAATATTTCCTAAAATATAAATACTACTTTAGAAATATTCCACCGCTGATTCTGTAAAGATATGCGCGTTGTTTGGTCAATAAGATAAGGAAATATTGTTTCCTTAAACAATAAAGGGCGCGCGTACAAATAGGCATGAACCCAGACACACTGAACCGTGCCAAGATGTTGGAACATCGTATCCAACATCTTACAGAAATGCCTAAACTCATGTTGGAACATTGGTTCCAACAACACAAACAAAGATATTTGTTTTAGCAATAATGCAGCCAATACAAATACCCAACATAATCTGCCAAGATACATGTTTCATCATATGATTTGGGCTCTGAAGGAAAGCATAGAGAAAGGCAGGAAATTCATTCCCTATGGAAGATTACTTTCAGAGATATTCTACCAAGGAGGAATTCTCAAAGCACTCAAGATGTCTGACACTGTTGCTGATGATCATATGGGCACTGTGGTTGGCAAATACATCAATGCCAACACCTTGAAGAGTATGTATCTTGTCAAAGAGGTTGAGAAGCGGGAAGCTGATTTGAAGGAGTCAATGATTGTGTCTGACTTAATGACTGATTTTCCTCCAATCTCTAAGGAAGATAATCCTGAGGTACTTGCTGCATATGTGATAACTCATTATGAGCGGACTGGAGAGATCATTAACTTAAGCTCAATTCTAGACACTATGGCTGGTGCTCCTCTTAGGATTGCAAACAAGAAGAGAAAGTCCAAGAAGATGACTTCAGAAGCTGCTGAAGTTGAAGTATTTGAGCCAAAGCCTAAGAAGGCTAAGAAAGAAAAGATTGCTTCTCAAGTGAACATAGCTGAACCTGCTCTCCCAGCCATTCAAGAAGAAGTCTTTGATCTTGAACCTGTCAAGATTCTAGAAAAGAGAACGAGAGGTGGATCTTCAGAAGTTGCTTCTTCTCAACCAATATCAATAGTTCAAAAGAAGAGAAGAACTATCAAGAAGATGAGGGTTTCTGATTGTAAAATACAATAGGAAGATGAAGTAGAAGACACTAATGTTCTTGTTACAAGGATGGTAAGGGAAAAGAAAGCTGCTACCAAGCCAGAAGCATCTGTTTTGAACAAAGCTCTTGCCATTGCAAGTAATATAGAGGTGCCTGCTGAATCTTTGTTGAAGGAATCTACTGCTGAAGATGCTCGGAAGGTAGTTGAGCTTGGAGAAGGTATACAAGAGTTGGTGAAAACTGGTGATTTGCTAAAGAATACCAAGGAGGTTCAGAAAGGGAAAGCTGTGTGTTTAGAAACTGCTTGTTCAGAAGCTACTGAAACACAAGGTAACAATTCTCCTCACACTGTCTCTAATGATATAACAGAACTAGAGTCTATCTCAACCTCTCACTCCTCTGACACTATAGATGATATTCCATTGAGTAAAGTCTATAAAACTCTAGAAAAATCCTTAGCCCCATCACCATCTACCAAGAACCAGAAACAGCCTGATGATGATGTTTTTGTGCCAATGTATCCCTTTGTTGTAGAGAGGATAGGTCACATGGCTCAAATGAGAATAAATGTTTGTCAAAAGCTACCTGTTAATCATCATTTAAAACCTCCTTTTATTCAGCCACTTCAAACTATACATACTGATGCACAGTTTGAAAGTGAGCCAACAGGGCCAACTTCTGACATTCCTGAAACAACTACATCATCTCAATCTCAACCAACTACCCAAACCAGTGATCCATCTGTTCTTGAAGAACTATCAAATCACTTTAAAGGTGAGTTACCTGGATTTCAACCAACTTTAGAAAAAGCCTCTGAAACAGTTCTTGATACATCTGTTTCATAAAGCCCCCAACAACAACATCAACCAAACTCACAAATGGCCTTAAATATATTATTTGAACTAATCATTCACCCTGTCTTTAAGCCATACCATCTTAGTGCTACTCATTCTAATATTTCCTTTGGCATTGCACTAAGAAACATAGCCAACAAAAGGTCATCCTTTCATGAACAATCTGTTTTTGATATTAACCCATCCTTATCAAAAGAACAAACCCATGTTGTGCAACCAATAAGTGTAGCTTCACACTTTGGTTCATCAAAAGCTACAATTAATCCTCAACCTACTCATGAACACTCTACTGCACCTGATTTCATGATGACATCATATTCTGATGTTGAAGATGAGCATGCTGTTCAAACTAATCTTTCTTTGAACTCAACTTCACCTTTTGTCTTAGAGTCAGTTCATGACCAACCTTTTATTGCTCCAAACCAATCAGTTGTTATTGAAGTTTCAAGCACAAATATTCCTAGCTCCTCATCTCAAATCATTCCTCAACCACAAACCACAAATGTCTCACCCCCACCTACCTTTTTACTAGATTCTGTTATAATAAAAGAGGTCTGTGAGAACATATTTGTGGACTTGGAAAAACTGGTGAAATCAAGAAACAACTTTGTCCGTGCTGAAAACTATGAAGAGAAATGGACTGCACTTAGAGAAAGAGTTGATACAATCATGTGTGAACTTCAAAAGCTGTCTGTAGAAGCTCACCATCAGTCCACTAACACTCTGAACAATTGGTTCAAAGAAGTTGTAAACAACATGAAAGAAGTGGAAGCTAATAGGAATCAAGCCAGAAGCAAGCAATACATTTCAGATTCTCCTTTCTACTTAGATGCTTCATCAATAATCACTGCAAGTGATCATGAAGATCTTTGTCTGAATTGGTTAACAAAGTTGAAAGCTCACACTGATGCTCCAATTCTTGCCAAGTTGAAATGTGATTCTGAACAAGAGCAGAAGATTAAGAAGCTTGAGAAGGAACTCTTTGAGCAAAAGCTGATGTATGAAGAACTCAAGAGGAATATGGCTATCCAAAGAGAAGAATTTTTAGCCAGAGAAGATGCTCAAGTTAGAGGATATAATGAGCTAAAGGAAGCAATGCAGAAGCAATTAGAGAATATGACAAATATGATGAAGGAGATGATGGAATTGATGAAGAAACAAGCCAGTCCTTATAACACACCTTTTATCTTGTTTTTAATTCATTTCTAATGTTCTTTTATGTTTCTGAACTATGTCTCTCTCTTTTTTACTACTTTGATATTATGCATATTGCTTTTGACAAGTCTTTTGTGTTATTTATTTAAGGGTTAAATAGGTTTTTCGTCCTTATAAATATAGGAAATTTTGATTTTAGTCCCTAAAAAATTAAACTTAATGTTTTCATCCTCACAAGAAAAATTATTTTGTTTTTGGTCCTTAATGGTCACTTTATGGTCATGTGAATGTCAAAATTATAACTCTTTTATGTTCAAATTGTATCCATTTTATATTTGTTTATTATGTTCAACCTTTATATATTCATATTATGTTCAAAAAAGTTAAAAACATGTCAAAATTATATCTATTAGGGACCAAAAATAAAACAAAAAATTTTGTGAGGATGAAAACATCTCATTTTATTTTTTAGGGACTAAGATCAAATAGGGATAGGGACAAAAAACTTATTTAACCCTTTATTTAATAATATTGACTTAGAATTTTCTCATTATGTTTTTCTCACTTCTCTTATTTGTCTTTATTTTTAACTTTTTGTTGATGACAAAAGGGGGAGTAAATGTAGTATTTATTAAGGCTTTGAGCCCCACTAATTTTAATTTTAATTTTAATTTAAAATTAAATTAGGAGAACCTGCTTCTTATCTCTTACTCTTTAATTTCACGTGAGATTATTCTGAGTACTATTACGGTTTTAAAGATGAATTTAATTAACTTGAATAAAACTTAGGGGGAGCTTACAAACCTCACCTTAAGAACTATTAGACTCAGGAGGAGCTTACAAACTTCAGACCCTAAAAGTCAACTTGTTAATTAGATTAACAACAATTGACCATTTTAATACTAGTGTTTGTCATCATCAAAAAATGGGAGATTGTTGGAACAAAATGTGTTTAACATTACCCTTTGAGTTTTGATGATAACAAGGTATTAAAAATGTCAATTGGATATGCTAATATTTGTTCAAGTGTGCAGGACCACAGACAAAAATTTAAGTGTCTTTAAGTGAAGCATAGGTTCTGATGAAGAAATGAGAGCAATTAAATCTACACAAACAAACCTTGAATTGCAAGAAAGCATCTGAAGAAAAGAGGTTCTGAAGAGAAGAGGTTCTGAAGATCATCAGAAACAGTCACTTCAGAAGCACTCTCATTAGAAGTTGTTCACCGGAAGCTGACGTCATCAGAAGCTGAAGACTAGAAGCTTCAGAGTTTGTTAAATGCTGTTATTCTCATGCCTATGTGTGCAGAAGGAATGGAAGCCTGAAGCAACGACTATTTTAGAGGAATTTGAAGACATTGGATGCTTATCCACTGAAGAGCGTAGGAAAAGGACAATAGTACAATTGTACAACCACTACTCCACTACTTCACTCACCATGTCTGTTATTGTACAAGAATACAGCTGCACCTACGTTGGTTATGCTCTATACATGGAATGAATTTGAAATTGTTCCTTCATAGGACAATAACCAAATCAAGCAAAAGATCGTTGGTGATTTGATCAAACTTCTACAATGACTCTAATTTGATGTGCTGGCAATTTCCAACGTATCTCTCACACCTCTATATAAAGGAGTGAAGACCTGCCGTTTAGATACTCTTGAATCTAAGACTCTTACAACAATTTTACAAATGTGAAACCTCTTCCAAAATTGTTCCACATCAAAGTTCACTTAGAATTTCTTAACAACTTTCATATCTTAGAAATTCTAGAGTCTTAAGAGTCGTATCTGATTTGTATTGTGAACACCACTAATTGTATATCAAGTGTTCAACCTCAAACAATTTTCTTTGTAATTTTGTTTGAATAGAAGTCTTTTACAGGTGTGCTTGAGCATAGGAAGTCTTTTGATTTTGTTATTGAGCATAGGAAATCTCTTGCAGTTGTGCTTGAGTAGTTTGAAGTCTCTTGCTATTGAGCTTGAGCAATTGTAATCAGATATTGATTTTAGTGAACTCTCCTTAGAAGTGCAAGGAGGAGTGGACTACTTCCGGATTGTGGAAGGAACCACTATAAATTGCTTTGTGTCTTTCTTCTTTCTCTCTCTCTTGAGTTATCCGCTGCAGTTAAACTCTGAACATTGCATTAGAACCTGAATTCTATCAGCTTCTGATCAGTGACTTCAGTTTTAAGAGAAGAAAAAGAAACCACAATTCAACCCCCTTCTTGTGTTTTTCTCACCTTCAATTATAAAAAAAACTTATATAAATGTATAGAAGCTAGACATAATAGCTTTATGACACAATTTACTAATATAATAGAAATTTATATCAAATTAGGGTTTTTTTTATAAAGTATTTCTTGCGAAATAAGTCGATAAATGCCATGGAAAATAACAGTAATTTAGTACTTATCAGTCATCTAGGCTAGCTGATCATGAAATAATACTTGATAATAAAATAAATGATGAAGGGGACTTTCTGCATTGTGGATTATTAGCTGATTTTGAATCTATCAATTATAGGGTAGCATTGTGGACTATTACAGACGAATTAAATGCAATAATTAGAAACAATACTTTGGAGCTCATCAAACTACCAGCAAATAAGATAGCTAAGCATAAAGCAAGATTAGTTGCTAGATGATTTATGCAGAAAGCTGGCTTGATTACTTTGAAGTATATATATGCATATGTGGTAAGACTTGAGACACTCAGATTGATAGTTGCAATAGCATGTGGAAGAAAATGGCCGCTATATTATTTGGATGTCAAATCAACATTCTTAAATGGAGCACTTGATGAAGTTGTGTATGCATGTCACAGAACCTTCAAGATTCAAGGTTAAAGGGAAGGAAAATATAGTGTTCAGATTACAAAAGGCTCTATATGGATTGAAGAAAACTTCAAGAGTCTGGAACAAAAGGATTGACAATTTTGTACTTCAACAAGAATTTGTCAATTGTAATAATCTGAATATGATGTGCATGTGAAGAATAGCAAATGTAATAATATGATACTTATATGCTTATATGTTGATGACCTAGCGGTAAACGAAAGCAATATGCTATGTGATGTACCATATTTCTATCAAACTTATTAATTTCTAGATCTTTCTTAATAGTTTTTGTACTATAGTTGCGCATAAATAATTAAATGAACTTTTGGAAAAAAAATCTTTTCATAAAACTTGTTCTATAGGAATAAAAGACTCATTGAAAAAATTTATGTTAATCTATTTAATGATGTCATTCCTTAATATCACTAAATATGATTATTTATTTTTATTATTATATCTGAGGATAATTATTATATTATACATCAAGATATCATGACTTAATCAAGGATTGCGGTTATGGAAAACAGGAATATCCATTGCATTAGCAATTGTCAATTTACAGTTCTCAAATAATAGTTTGGGAGCATATTTCCTGGGAGCATAATAATGCAATTGTCTTGACATAGAATTAGTAATTGAGTAAAAGTACAATTGGGTTCATGTGATATGTTTCTTGCATTATGTCATGGTTTATGAATGTCTCATTTATGCAAATTGGTCCGTCAAGGGATGAAGTTGATAAACTAAGAGACCAACGTGCACCCTCTCTCTTCTCTCATAGTGTCAATTATTTCTTTTTTAGAAGAAAAAAGTGTCAATTTTTATCTATATGATGATATTTATGACATGCATAACTTTATAATTTCACAAGAGAAATTATATACATGTTACATATACATCAAGAACATTTCACTAGTACCCAATCAACTACATGAATCAAATGTAACTAAGACGTAGCTCAAGTGGTTGAGCTAGGTCAACAAAACGAGTTTCAAGAAAACATAATTCAAACTCCGACTACTAATATAATACACTAACAACTAACATTTTTCTATAAAAACTGCGTAAATCGAATACACTCAAACTCTACATGCATGTTATTCTTTTTGGCATAACATGATATGACAATAATACATCAAAACAATGAAGGTGATGCGATTGAGAAATGACATATATGCCCTCAATAGGCTCCCAAAAAAAAATACTAGTTGCCAAAAACAAGGCTGATTATGTAATCTTCCTTATTTTTATCAATTACCACATAGACCAGTGTCCTTCTTAGATGGTCTAAAATTCAAAGCATTAAGACTATATATGCATAGATTTGTTTTCCTTGCTTTGACTGATATCACATTAGCAGTGCTTTTGTATCCAGGAACATTGCAAGCAGAGGTTGAACTCCCTATTAAGTTTGCTTGGCAAGATGACATCACTTCAGTTCCTTCAGCACATCTCACTCCATCAACTGATGGTACTTCAATCCTGTACATTCCATATTTATTTGTTGTTCTGTTCACTGACAGTGTAATCTGCTCTGTAGTTTTAGCTGAAATTGCTTTGAACATGCAATCCACTTTCACCTCAGCTCCTGAACATAATTATGAATGGAAAATGTGTTAACAATTAAACACTAATTTTTGTTGTCAACTCAGTGGTAATAGTTTAAATTTCGTAGAATTAGTAGTAAAATGACTATTAATATCACTTTAATATAAAATATAATATAGTTAATGATGTACCTTTTTCAAGAATAAGAGTTTGACTTTATAATCTTAAAAGAATTCAAATTCGTTTATAAAAAGTTATGAAATGATTATTAATGATTTTTTTTAAAAGCCCACGAGGTTTCTATTGACTGATAAGAGTTTGACTTTGTAATTTTTTGAATCACGTTAGAAATAATTGTAAAATCGTCATTCCTATGGTTTTAATTTATAATAATTTCTCTAATTTTTTTTTGAAGAATTTAACATTAAACACTCTATTTGAACTCTTTCAGTTCTAGTACTAATAACACATGCAAACAATTAACAGTAGAGGTAATTCAAAATTATTACCTGGCAAGAAGTAGCTATGTCTAGAAAAGCTATTGTTTGAGCAGAAATCACAATAAACAAAACCCATCACACTGATTTGAGAGTTAGGAAATCTTGGTTTCCCTAGCACTTTTGGTCTTGCAGGTTCAACTTCCAAAAACTGAGTAAAGAAAGGTAAAATAAGCAAGAGAGTTAGAGGATTCATTGTTCAACTTAGGAAAAATTTAGTGAGAAACTTGTGAATACTAGTTGAAGATGAGTTTGATGTGTGGATAAAAGAAAGAAGGGTAGTTGTTAGTGGAGAACCGATTTCAAGCAAAAAGTTTGAAATGATTTTATCTTTGATTTTATTTTTTCACTAGAAACAAAGACATGTGAATGTTATTTGGCAAGACATGGATGTTATGAGTAGGAGAGAGAAGAGGTATGAGATTCTTTTGATTGGATAGAGAGGAGAGGTAAATAGGAATACGATAGTTTCTATTTGGAGATTTGAGTAATGTGATAGGGGGTTTAAATAGAAGATAGTAGTCGGGAAAAAAATTCAACAAGTTAGACACATAAAAAGGTATTGCTTTCATGTTTTATTTCACTACCTTATCTTGACTTAAATAAACATGAACCAACTATTGCAATGTTTTTTAATTTGAGGAAATACTATTGCAATGTTATCAGATGAATAGTAGCTCCTACAAAAGAAATAATTGAATCATAAAAAAATAGAAATAATTGAGTTTTTTTTATTTTAACAAGTCAAAATAGAATTATATATGTAAACCAACAATCACTCTGAACACAGGGTGTCCAAAAGGAGAAACCCAAAGAACTAAAAGTTATTACAAAAACAAAGATAACACGAAAGACTAAATAAAACAACTAGAAGATTACCCAAAAACATTGTAGGATTAACCCACCAATCATTAGTATCGAAATCAAAGCCAGACTTTCTTACGTTCATCCACCAAAATGAGAGTAACTTTTTACCAAGAAGCTTCAGTTCTATATTTTTTAGAATAAGAAATAACCGAGGTTAGGGAATGTGTAAAGAAAATGATTTCGGATCCTCTTCCATTTTCTATCAGGAATTTAAAGTTATTAGTTGGTTAGTTTTTTTTTGGACAAAAATAAACGATATTCATTTATTCAAATTGATATAGTACATTGATCAAATATAAATTTAAAGTTGCTAAAAACAAAAAAAAAGGATGAATCTGCGAACAAACTCTGAAAATCCATGTTAATAGCATAGCAAAGTAATTATGCCTACAAATATGAGTATATTAAAGTCTCCGGAATACTCATGTATCTGGATCTGCAACGCTGACGATGCCAAAATCAATGACCGGATCTGCACTTGATCAAAAGCTAATCTTTCAACCTGAATCACATAAACACCACACTAAGACGGAAAATAAAAACACACACTGCACAAAGAGGAGAAATCAAAACAAACAGAGTCGTGCAGAGACGACTGAGGTCAAGGAACATGTAAAGAAAATGAATTCAGATCCTCTTCCCATTCTCTATTAGGAATATAGAGTTACCAGTTTGTTAGTTTTTTTTGACAAAAATAAACGATATTCATTCATTCAAATTGATAGAGTAAATCGATCCAGTACAAATCCATAGTTGCTAAAAACAAAAAGGATGAATTTGCGAATAAACTCACATCATCCATGTTAATAGCATAAAATGACAAAGTACTTATGTCTACAAATATGACTATGTCTCCGAAATACTCATATCTCTGGATCAACAACATTGACGACGCTAAAGTCAAGGATCGGATCTGCAATTGGTCAAAGCTAATCTTTTAACCTGAATCAAATAAACATCGTACTAAGACAATAAATCAAAACAAACAGAATCGTGCAGAGACGACGAAATCACAAAAACAAACAAAAGATGACGAGAAATATGTGAAAAAGAAGGAAAAACATTTCAGATTGGTGATTTTGGGTCAAAATTGACCCTAAATCACTTCTCTTCAATAAAAAAGAAGGAAAAAAAAAAGACGTCCCCTAAAATTTAAGAAGAAGAGAAGAGAGAGAAACTTAAAAAAAACTAATTGATTAGTTTGTTAATTATCCACTAACTCTCTCTATAGAGCATCACAAATACAAAATGTATCTTCAATTCGTGCACTTTTTATCTTTATTGGCCTTTATAAGATTCATAACATGGTATCAAAACTATCGAATCCACCTTGAACCTTCGATTTTCCATTAAATCCACCTATGATTATATATATATATATATATATATATATATATATATATATATATTTTTAAGGGAAATGCTAACTAGTGTCCTAAGGGCACTAGTTAAGAAGATTAATATAGAAAGACTTTTATATGTGTTTAATTCCTGCAAATAGAGATCATTTAAAATTTGGTCTCTGTATTCCTTAATCCTGACATTTTGTTCTGCCAAAATTTAATCATTTAAAATTTCGTCCCTCAAGTCATAATATCGCTGAGGTGGCAGTGATTAGCTGATGTGTCATGTGTTAATTGGGATAAGTGGCCGATGACTCATATTTTTGACTTGAAAGGACAAAAATGCCCTTAATAAAATCAAAACATGATGAAAGGACAATTTTGCCCTTGTCTTCTACCTCCTTCCACCTCTCCTTTTCCAACTTCAATAACAATGGAACTCAGAATACCTTTACCTTCTTCGTTTATACATGTTGTTTTTCTCGAATAATAATAACAATCACGAATCTCAATAAAAAGGTAACTTTTTTATGTATTCATTGAAAATTTATTAATTGACCCATGATAGAGATAGTGTTAAAGAATGAAACCTGCAAAATTGCAGATCCAAAAATGAACGAAGAAGAAAGGGATTAAAGGGTTCTCACAAAAACAAATAAAGGAAAGATCTTTGTTGAGGTTTCAATGTTGGAACAATCTTTGTGTTTGTCCCCGCCGACCTCTGCCGTTCACACCCATTCGCCGTTGTTTGCCACCATAATTTTTCTTGTTCTGATGGTCAGCCAGAAAAATCACACATTGTGGAACTCAACTTTGGCTACGTTTCAGATAAAACTCGAACCCTACCTTGCTCCTCTAACGCCACTCTCAACCCACTTGTCTTCACCAATTTCACCTACCTATGCAAACTCTCCTTCCACAAATGTTTCAACAACACACAACAACACCTCATTTCTCTACCTTCTTTCCCTTCGTCTCTCAAGGAACTCGTTTTTATCGACAACCCTTCTGTTGTTTCACCTCTCCACCATTTACTCCATAATGGCAACTCTCTCAAGAAACTAATCTTGGTCAGAAATGGGTTTCAAGGTGAACTACCACCGCAAATTGCTAGAAACAATCTCTCCGGCAAGATTCCGGCGAGTTTGGGAGAGGTGGAAGGAGGTAGAAAACAAGGGCAAAATTGTCCTTTCATCGTGTTCTGATTTTATTAAGGGCAATTTTGTCCATTCAAGTTAAAAATATGAGTCAGAAGCCACTTATCCCAATTAACACATGACACGTCAGCTAATCACGGCCACCTTAACGAGATTATGGCTTGATGGACAAAATTTTAAATGATTAAATTTTGCCAAGGCAAAATGCCAGTATTAAGGAATACAGAGACCATTTTTTAAATGACCCTTATTTGCAGGGACTAAACACATATAAAAGGACTAATACCTCAAATTCGTCCTTGAATTTTAACAAATCGGCCAAATTCGTCCCTGAATTTTGCGAAATAGCTATTTAGTCCGTGAATTTTACAGGCGTCCATCAAAATGGTCCCTCCGTCCAAAAGCTCTGTTAGTGGTGATGACGTGTCCTCTTGCATGTTGTGTTGTCTTGTACACGTGTCAACAAGGCAGCCACGTGTACAAGGACTAAATTGATGGAAATGGTAAAAATTCGAAATGTAACTTTTAAGTGTAATTTTTCCTGTGTTTCCAATTATACCCCTCTATTACCATTGTCTTTCATCCTCACATTTTCACTCAAAGCATCAAACAAGTCCCTAACCTTTCACCTTCCCGCCTAAACCGTCACCCTCTTCCCTTCTCCAAAACCATCATCCTCACCGGCGATCAACCTTGGAAAAGATACGGTTTTGAAGTCAGATTTCGTGGATTTTGAGACTTACTGGCATAATTTGAGGACTAATTTGATGGATTTTGTTATAATTTAAGGACTGATATGATTGATTTTATTTGCAGAGAATGGTTACAATGAGATATGGCATGAGAGGACCAGTGATTTCAAATGACATGCATAAACAAACAACTCCAGGATTACGGGCCATCTACAAAATCCAACTGCTCTTGCTCTTGGAGTTATTAGAGTTGCAAATCCAAATTACGGGCCATCCGTTTCTACTCAACCGCAATACATGGAGTTTATCCCAACTCCAGGATTTCCAAAGCATTGATGCTTGTTTAAGTTATGCTTTTGGACTAGTTTAATTATTTCATTTTGGACTTGTTTAGTTTACGCTTTTTTGGATATGTAATCACTTAAGAACATCAAATGATTTGATGACTTGATAATGTTATTTTTTTGGCTATGTAATGACTTATGAATATCAAATTTATGACTTATGATGGTATGCAAATGTCTGTCTTTTTATAATCAATGTTTCTATCTTTTACTTTTTACTTTGTTCAGCAAATGTATGCACCAAGGATCACAGTGATATCTGTTGTGAAAATTTAAGGACCTATTTGATGGTATTTTCACTAATTTGAGGATCGATATGATATGCATATAATTCAAGGACCAATTTGATTGAAATTTTTTGACATAAGGGTTTGATTCATTCATTGACAACCTCTTTTCATTACAACATTACATGGACTTGGCACTATACAATAGCATTTTAAACAACTCAATCAAACATAATACTCTTATCAATATCTTAATCAAGTTAAGCCCACTTCCTACACAATCAACTTTATCCATCAACCTTGCCTTCCAAACCTCTTCTCTACCCCTATCATTTGGCTTCTCCATCAACCTTGCATTTCTTCCATGACCACCACCATTGCTTTTAAAATAGCCTAGTTCTTCAGCTTCATCAATGACCACTGATTTTTGAATTTCGAGTTGAATCAAAAAAAATTAAGGTTTTAAGTTTTTTGAATTGGGGAAGAACATTGACATCAATTCATGGAAGAATTTTGGGGGATTTTGAACTCTGGGTGACAAATTATAACATTAGGGTTTCAAATTTATATATTTGGGGAAGAAAGACCCGTTAAAAGAGAAAGAGCCGTTGATAATTTTTTGAAAATCAATCAATTTGGTCCTTGGCAATTTTTTGAAAATCCATCAATTTGGTCCTTGGAAATTTTCTGTAAATCAATCAGTTTGGTCCCTGCTTACGTGGCATCTGACGTGTTAAGCTAAGAGGTTAACGTTACACGTCACCTCCGTTAACAGACCAACTTAACGGAGGGACTGATTTGATTGACATTTTGTAAATTCAGGGACTAAATAGCTATTTCGCAAAATTCAGGAACGAATTTGACCGATTCGTTAAAATTCAAGGACGAATTTGAGGTATTAGTCAAATAAAATTCCAACAAGAGATAAGGTGCTTCGGAGGGGGATTATCTCGCACTTGGATCCAATTGGTTGTTAGCTGTGTGGAGAGTCAATGGAAAATTTGATTCACTTGTTTCTACACTATAAATTTGCATTAGAAATTTGGTACAAGGTTTTTAGATGGTTGGGTCTCATCTCGTTGGTGCCACCAGATTTATTTATCTCCTTTCTATTGCTTATCGGGGAGGGTATGTGCAAAATAAGCACCTGTGACCTGATGCTTATTTGACAAGTAACCCTGTGGTCTATTTGGTAGAAGACGTGGTTGATAAAATTTAGGCGTTGGCTTGGCATTGGTTCCCTTGTAAGTAATTCAACTCTGCGCATGTATTACGAATAGGAGTGGAATCCGTTGAATTGCATGGCGAGGTAATTGTGGCCTTTTTTCGGTCTAGAATAGTCGGCAGCAGAATTCAGTTTTGTAGGAGTCTTATAAACGTGTCTAGATAAGGCAGAATTAGTTTTTTAACCTGCTATAGTTTAGTTACTGTTGCTGAAACACAGTAGTAGATTGTTGTTTCGATCCGGTTTTGGCTCTTGTGCATGCAGCCAAGTGGATTTCGCGAACTGGTGTGTAATTTTCAGGTTTTTGAGCTGCTGCTGTTGTATGGGATGAGTAATGTGCCGTTTACAGCCTCGGGTCAAGTTTTCTTCTTTGTGTTTAAATTTGAAGTGTTGGCGAGGCGGTCCGATAGTTTTCTAGCTTTTGGTATTTTCGGTTTCTTTGTGCAGTTCATGCTGGTTATTTAGTGTATGTATTGTACAATTGAGACCAATTTTGAGGGATATTTTTGCTGATTTTTTGCTTTTGGTGGTTGGTGCATAGTCTTTTCTCCGGATACATCTTGTGCTCGAGTTTAAATGTTTCGATATTATTTGTCGATTCAAAAAGAAAAAGAAAGGCAAGAACCGCACACAGATGAAAAGAAACTAAGAATAATTGAACAACAATATTTCATAAAACAAAACATAGGAATTGAATCACAACATGAATTTTTTGATGTACAATATGAGGAAAAGTTGTATTAAATCTACATAAAGATATCAATATTTATTTATATCACGGTCTAAAAAGAAAGAATCAGCACTACATCTTCTGGGACTAAAAGAAAATGTTGATGATGATGAGTTACCATTGGAAGAAGAAACCAAAGGAACACTCAAACGACCACACTGAACAACGGGTGGCTTAAACCGACCGCTTTTATAAAAGCTGCCAAACTTAGTTCTAATTCGAAAATCAAAATCAACAGCCAAATCGTTATAAATCCCAAAACGCGTCTCTTCATAATACTCGTTAAGTTGTTGAAGTCCAAGTTTGATCGTAGCATTTCCTTTAAATTCTATAGGTCCAAGAAAAGTGGTATTCTTGTGTCCTTGATCAAAGGGAGTCAAACTCACACGACTGAAATCATTGTCCTTGTACCAAGCAATCGCGGTGATTCTTCGATAATAGACTATGATGTTGTTGTTGGGGTTTCTTGCCGTGACATTCACTTTGAAATTGTAATATAAGTTGTTGTTTGTGAGGTTGAACTCGGTGAGAGTTGCATCGGTTACGTGAAATTTCACGCTTGAGGGGGAGATTACTATCCAGAAGACGACGACGGCAATTACGAAGAGGACTACAGCCGCACATAATGCGCGACAAATGTGTGCGCACCAACCCATATTGGTGATGAGGTTTTTGAATTTGTTTTTGTGATGGTGAGATTTTGTGGTTGATGAATTTTATGGTACGAAGTTGTGTACTTTTAAAGTGTTGGAATTCATGAGTTTTGGGTATGGTCTGTTGATTTTCTAGGTGATTTCCTTGTAATATACACATCAATAAGAACAGAGTAGCATTGACTTTGGGAAACGAGTGATTCCTAATGTAAACTACTCCCACGTATTACAATTGTTTCCTTTATAATATTTATTTGTCTCAAATGAAATATGGACTTTTTCACTAATATAATCTAATTTATTGTAATTTAACCCATCAAACTACCTTACCAATTACAATCAATGCGAAAATATCTTGATATTAAACGAAACTCATTTGATCATTGAAATCAACAAACACGACATAGAGAGATAGATTTGAAGATAAGACCAACTACAATGGCCTTGTTGAAAGGGACCTTAAACATGTTGAAGCCTTGCAATGGGGGTGTTGAAAATGATGGGAAAATGAGGTGGAGGAAAGAGATGATGAACCAATTCAACATGTTGA
>Ga0228711_1005661_pt1 | contig 18964 bp, 16 predicted proteins | sample MedpolnodulmetaG_2_FD_177996 | JGI IMG/M metagenome (GOLD analysis project Ga0228711, IMG submission 177996) | Root nodule microbial communities from Medicago polymorpha collected in Santa Monica, California, United States - brown nodules | ecosystem: Host-associated > Plants > Roots > Nodule...
CTAGCTGATTGAATATGTAGTGTTTGATAAAATTATCGGTTGAACTAACTTAAAAATATGAAATGACATAAAAGATGATAAACTTTAAGCTATAAGCTACTTGATTAGCTTATAAAAAATGTAGTAAAAAAGTAAGCTATAAGCTTGTGAGAAAGTGACGGTTACCAAACGGGTCTTTTCTAGTCAAAGGAGCTTATAAGACATAGGATATAAGCTATAAGCTCAAAAATGTGCCTTGCCAAACAGACCCTTAAATGGCCCAGCTATGGGACGGTGGGATTGGTCCCCGTATTAGTCAGTCCTGGAACCAGATATGGTTTTTTTTTTAAAAGGATTTTTGGGCTAGTGTTCATACGATTCGTTGTGGTTCAATCATGGCTCTACATGTTGATATTTTGTGATTGTAAGAAGATTGAGTTGATGTGAATTTGTTATTTGCTTTTCAGATTTGATTTGTATTTTCGGAAGAATCCATTTGGTGGGGAGTATACTGTGTTTTCTGGATTGGAAGAATGCATAAGGTTCATAGCTAATTTCAAACTCACTGAGGATGAGATTGATTTTGTTAGGCAAAGTTTGTCTCCTTCTTGTGAGGTAAACTATATTGTGTTCCTTGTCGCCCTTGCTATTACATCATTGTTTAGTTATGGTCAAGGTCATGCTGATTGAAATTTGGGGAAGGATTGGAGTTTTTTAGTATTATGAATTCAGTTGTAACACCACCAAATTTTCAATAATAGGAAATTATTGTGGTGTCTATTACGGATTATAAAATAAGTGATATTCATTTTGGATGTAGATATTTTACCCTTACCCACTTTTTGAGTGAGATACGTGCATCCATAACTATTTCATTTTAAGTATAAAAATCATTTTTTTAACAATGAGTTTTGAGAAAAGCTTAGACACAAACATAACTAAAACATCAAAAACCATTTTTTTATAACCTTAAACAAATAGGTCGTGTGTGACAATAAAGAAAGTGGAAATTAGATGACTGTAAATGAGTTGGGGATAGAAACTAGCAGTACATGGATCAGTTTTATTAAATAGCGGTGCTACAACGCTATAGCGTAGTGGAATTTAAACAAACCGCTATTGCTCCGTGATAAGTTATTTGGTACAAAATGTTGTCGAATAATGGCTATAGGAGCGCTATATCACTATTGCGTAGCAGAATTTGAACAAACTGTTATTTTCCGCAATCTGTGACTGACAACACTTACATGGATTACAAATGTTTACTGTCGGGAAACCTTGCCAAGATACACATCCTTATTAAAAGTGCAGTTTGTTTCCGGTTTTTTCTTGAGACAAAGATATGCTTGTTAAGTTGTAAACAACCTCAGATGTAGAAGTTGCTTTATATTTATTATACTTCTTAAGGACATGAAAGTGCTGCTCTTTCTTTTTTTCCGCTTACGTTTTTATCATTAACATCAACTGTGTTAGCATGTTCAACTAGGTGTCCCTGAAAACTAAAAAAAATTAAACGACGGATATAAAGAGTCAAGAAACTTTGTTCAAAGGGAATTTGTCTTCTTTATACATTTTTGTTGCCTGTTTCCTTTTAAATAGCTTTGTACCAAGTGGAGACATGAGGTAGTGTGGTTGACAACTTGGTTTGCTGTGATTATGTGGAAAGAATAATGCTGCTGACATTATTTGAAGATTCTCCTTTCAAAATATTTTTACTTATCAATAATGATCAATTAAATTTAGGATGCATTCTTTGACTATCTTAGAGGACTTGACTGCTCTGATGTTGAGGTGTATGCTATTCCCGAGGGGACAGTTGTTTTTCCTAAGATACCCTTGCTTAGAGTTGAAGGTCCGGTTGCTGTGAGTACTTTCCGCCATTAATACCCTCTTTTAATGTTGATTTGTTTCAAAGATTACCTAGTTCATTCATTAATACGACTGTGATATTGTTCAGGCTGTTCAATTGCTAGAGACTCCCTTTGTGAATCTAATTAATTTTGCATCATTAGTTTCTACGAATGCTGCAAGGCATCGCAAAGTTGCTGGAAAATCCAAAACTTTACTTGAGTTTGGACTACGAAGGGCTCAGGTTACAGTCTTTTAAAATATATTTTTTATGGGTAAATTAGGTACTGACCTTTAATATTCATCAAAAGAAACTCTCATGTTGAATGTAGGGGCCTGATGGTGGAGTTTCAGCGTCAAAGTATTGTTATATTGGTGGATTTGACGCAACAAGGTATTAATAACTACACTAACTTATTTACTGTTGATCTAGATGCAGGACATAGTTTGACGCTGAAAGTATTGTTACATTGATGAAATGGCATGTAATTCTACTTTTCACGACTCCAGTGTAACTCCTGTTAGCATGTACATTGTAACTGAATCTGGTAAAAATGACCCCCACACGCTAGACTTCTTGGCTATGGTTCGAATGATTGTGGTAAATCCGTGATCACCGATGAAAATTTTGTAGTACAAAAAGTAGAGCTAAGGGTGTATTTGTTTCAACTTGTTCATTTGTTTCAACTTAAAAAAAAAATAAGATTGTGTTAAAAAAATCTAGAGATTTTTTTTTTTGAGCTTTTTAAAAACTCTGAAGCTATTTCTGTTTGTTTACTACCCGAAAAAATCACTTGTTTTTAAAACCTTGAAATATGTTATCCTCCTTGTTTTTGAAGTAGATTTTTATCTTAAAAAAAGATAAAACAAATGCACCCTAAATCAGTTCAAGTGGCATCTCTAACCAAATCCCATTTTCTGTTTCATAAATAGTTCTGTCAGTTTGCAAGAATAAATCAAAATTGATTTTGAGAAAGAAATCTGAAGTAAGAAGGTAATTGAATGTGGGAAAGGATTAGAAGTAAACATTAATTATCTAATTATAACGACATTATTCTTATTTTTCGGAGGGAGGGACTGATTGCATTGAATTTTGATTTATGAATTTTAAATTCTCATATTGCTTTTGTGTAGCTTCGATCTTTCATAACTTGCCTTTTTCATGTCTGCCAATAGCAATGTTGCAGCGGGGAAGTTATTTGGGATCCCGCTTCGTGGTACACATTCCCATGCTTTCGTTAGCTCATATATGGTGTGTAACCAATTCACTGAAATTCATTACATGTTTGGTCAATGTTTATGAAGAAATTTTTGTTTTTAATATTATTGTACTTTTTATGACTTGAGGTACTTTCTGTTATGTTTCTTCTGTTACTTATATGCATCCTTTACTTTGTCTATCTTATGATTTGCAGAGCCTTGATGAGATTACTGACAGGTCACTTCGTAGAAAAGATGGTTCAAGTACATGCGAAGATTTTGTTAGTCTGGTTCAAACATGGCTAAGCAAAATTCAGGTGCTAGAATATATAAGCCTTTACATTTTTAAGCTATGTCCGAGTTGATGGAAATTGATATGATGGAGCGATATGGAATGAATTTATAAAGCTTACCTTGTTTGAGTTGTTTGAAATATGATAAAATGAAGTGGAATATAATGGAACATGTTCCATCTAATACTCTTCCCTTTCTTTCCTTCCAATTTGGGCTTCTTGCCTTTCAAATTTGGCAGAATCAGTACCCCACTAGGGTTGGCCTGGTGGTATTGGCTTGGGACCTTGGAGTGTGCTCCTCTCAAGGTCTCAGGTTTGATTCCCCCCAGTGCCAATTTCGGTGGGCTAGTCCATATAGGGCTTTGCTCTAGCATGAAACGGGGCCCCCAGTCCCACAAGTGGACGGTGGGATTGGACCCCAAAATTAGCCAGTCCTTGGGCCGGATGCCGAGTTTTCAAACAAAAAGTGCAGAATCGGATAGAACAAATTTTATCTATTCCATCACCTACATATCTAAACAATCAAATGGGAATTTTTTTTCCATTAAATTCCACCAAGCATTAGATATTCAAACACAGCCTTATTGTCACTATTTTCTATGGCTCTTAACTGCTTCATGTTTTTTTTTCTTTTTGCTGTGTTTGTGTCAGGTGCCATCCTTATGCAAGAGCCTATTGATGTAGATTAGTATATTAATTTAGGATAATTATTTTATTTTGTTATTTGAGATAGTGTTATCTTTTCTTACTTTTAAGAATCTTAACAAGTTACTTAAATCTTGCTTTACTTTACGGATATGAGGACAGTGTTATCTTTTAATGTCTTTTTTTTTTTACATAGGAAATGATATTTAATTTAAGAAAATGTAAAGTTTTTTAAGAATATGTTCTAATTAAGGTTTATCTAGAATTTCAATATATTTGTGGGTATAAAATGCTCTTTAGGTTCATTTTGTAAATGACTTTTAGGCACAGGGCTGCCCTTATTTTTTACTCTATAAAATCCGAAATCACTATTTTGGGTATCTAACAAGCATTTTAGTGTTTAGACTTTAGGGGAGTCACACACTAAGATCACACAATTATTATTGAATGTCATTGGAGATGGCCGCATGACCTTTTGTGGACACATCGGTGATGGATTTGTCAGTGAAAATTCTAATCCGTCTCCCTACCTTGCAGTTGTTAAATGGTGTTTTTGGTGAGACCAATCAAAGTGAGTTGGCAGCATTCATATCTTATGCATTCGCATTTCCCAACAACTTTCTTGCCCTTGTAGACACATATGATGTAAGTATTATTTTACCAGCTTTCCATTTCTTAAATAGCCATCATTCATGCGTAATCTTAGAATCATTTTAACTAGAAATGAAAAATGCTTGCGGGTAAATCTTAATTATGTCTCCTATATGACTTTTGTGAGCATGTTCTCGTTTTCTTAGAAAGATGTTAGTTATACTTCTGTCCCCCTTTCCCCAAGTGTGATCTCAATTTCAATCACTAACAATATAATTGAAAAGTATTAGAAACTAAGAATGGATGGGACACATTATTGTGGCGTATACAAAAGATAGGGGAACAATGTAACTGGGAAGATGAGTGAATGGTTGTGCAATTAAATATGTGTGTTTAGGTATCGATATGTACTCTTTGAATTCTGCCTGCCTGCCAATTGTTATATCTTACGTCCTGATGTTGAAAATATTAATTATCTAATTGCGAAAACTGCTATTTCCATTTATTATGCCATCTGTCCAGTTTGTGGATAATTTGTTTGATAACGAGTGCCGAAGTTTCTACCCTTTTTTTGGGTTCATTGATTCACTCCTTCCCCTATTTTGGTTTTGCTATTTCATTAGATGATTACATTTTGCATTTGTTGACAGGTAATGAGAAGTGGAATCCCCAACTTCTGTGCAGTTGCATTAGCTCTTGGGGATTTAGGGTATGTCAGAAAGTTTTTATGTTATTATTATCAGTTGATTAGATGCTTTACATGACCATGGATTTTTGTTGTATTTGTTTTCCAGTTGATTTTTAGATAACTTGTATACAAAGTGTTGGTTTTTTTTTCCTTCACTTTTTCCAAATGGGTGAAAAGTGACAAGCTGTTGTAATATTGACATAGATATGGTACAAGGAATTAATGGTGATTGGAAGTTGGACACTGCTAATGGTCTGGAATTTGGATGCAATAGCAATCCCAATTATGATATTTATTAGGATCTACTTGATATTGTTATCTGAAGTCTGAACTCATTAGGTGCTAGTTGTTTGGTATATGTAAGGATATAATTGATGTTATGAATTGCTTCCTCAACTATCAACTTAGACTCCAAAGAAAAATAAGGTTGCCTATCTTAACAGGCTGCCTCTTCTGTGGACCTTGTCATAGCAAGAGCTTTACAGCTTCAAGTTGCACCATTTTTACTCTACTTTTGCATTTTGTTAGTTTTCTTTGTGTAGTCTGCCAGCATTTGTTGCACATGTTTTCTATATTGAGAAGTATTTATCCATGTTAGATTATCTGTTTGCTATGATTGTTATTTTCAACTTAATGATTGCTGGAGCCTGTTGTTAATTTACTAGCGTGTTATAGCTGATAAATTAGAAATCCTGCAAAGGAAGCATCATCCATTCACCCTTTTCAAAGAATCATGTCATTTATTCTTAGCTGACCTTAGATATGATGTCCTGTGCAGATACAAAGCAGGTGGCATTAGATTGGATTCTGGTGACCTTGCATATTTGTCTTGTGAAGCTAGGAAGTTCTTTTGCTCCATTGAGAATGAATTCGGGGTGCCTGGATTTGGGAAGTTGATAATCACTGCTAGTAATGATCTCAATGAGGAAACATTAGATGCTTTAAACAAACAGGTAATTCATTGCGAACTGAAACTTGTACATTTGTCTAGTGATTTGCATTATTTCGGCATAACAACTGAGCAATCTCTTTTATGATACTTATGTGTGTGCGCGCACGTGTGATTTCAGCACATCATAAAAATTCCTATAGAGAAGTTATTGCACGTGCTTTTGTTGGTTTTTATACTTTGTACAAATTTTAATTGTTGATTTCTTGTATATTCATTTGCATTTATAAACTCCATAAATGTATATATTTTCTCAAAACCTTGATTTGGTATTTAGATGATCCCTCCTGCTCTGTAAATTTTGATCTTAAAATGTAAATTAATAGAACTGCTAGGATTATTATCAAAATATTTTCTTCATCTAAATAAACTAAGTTTATATAGAAGCGGGTAGTTATTAGAGATTTTAAATTTTATTAAATTGGCAAACTTAATATGCACGTCAAGATACTAGTGTATAAAAGGAATACAAAACTAACTAAATGCTTATTTTAGAGCACATGTTTGCGTACAGCTGAAATCTGTCATATCTTTAATGTGTATAACTGCAGTTGTGACATATACATGTATCGTTATTATTCTCAATGATAGCGAGCAAGTGTTATGACAACAATCATTACACTTGAGGAGTCTTGGTTACATCGAATGAGTTTTGGTGCTAAACATGGAAATATTCATAATTTTACTGGGTGTAGTCACAGACACACAGACACAGCCTTAGTTTCCAATAATAATGTTCTAAGTTACTAATAGAATATATATTAAATCAGGTTATTTTAAATAATCCCATTTTAATGATTTTTGCTGAAAAATATCTCACCACATCATTATTATAATGAATTGAACGCTACAATGTCGTATTTTTCTCTTGGTATGTGTTTGTGTGTGTGTGGAGGTATAAATTATAATTTCTTGCCATTTCCTTTTGATTGGATTGAATTTTCTCTGCAGGGTCATGAGGTTGATGCCTTCGGAATTGGTACATACCTGGTCACTTGTTATGCTCAAGCTGCCTTAGGTGTTGTTTTCAAGCTGGTTGACATCAATAATCAGCCTCGTATCAAACTTTCTGAAGATGTGTCAAAGGTTTGAATGTTCTAAATTGAACTTGATAGTTTAATTTAATAATCTGTTAGGACTTTGGAATTTAATGATTATCTTTTCCTGTATTTAGGTCTCTATTCCATGTAAGAAGCGATCCTATAGGTTGTATGGGAAAGAAGGTTATCCCCTGGTAGACATAATGACTGGAGAAGATGAACCCCCTCCAAAGGTATTGTTTTGCACTATCTTTTTCTTTTTTCCAATGTTTTCTCTTTGTACCCCCTCCTGCCAATGGGGTTGGCAAGTGTCGGTGCATGTTTTCACCAGCATGCCTGGTGAGGGAAAATTTAGGAAAAACAGTAACGCTTTGGTTAAAGCATGCATTCATTTTTTTGCTTGGACTCATCACTGGACTGAAGCAATTATCGTTAGGCATAATGATGATTTGACGAGGTACCTTCAACATTTATATGGGTTTCTTTCAGGCGGGCTTAATGAAGAAAAACTAACGTGGCCCAGCAATGTACATGCAGCTATTGACAGAACTCCAATATTACCGTTTTGAAAAATTAGACCATATTCAATTGCTATTCCATATTCTGTTTGATAATATAAATCCAATATTGCCTTGCATCATTTTCTCATCTTGCATACACTATTTGAAGTTTCCAGCCTATTGGCTAGCACAATCTTGCTATCAAAAGAGTTCAGCAGTAGTTTATGAATGTAGGCATAAAATTTACCTGATCCTATTTTATTCATATTCAGGTAGGAGAAAGAATCCTATGCCGCCATCCCTTTCAAGAATCCAAGAGAGCGTATGTGGTGCCACAGCGTGTTGAGGAGCTTCTAAGGTGTTACTGGCCTGGGAATTTAGGTGAGAACTAACTATACAAGTAGTGGCAATCATGGAGACTAATGGTAGCTTATTGATTGTAACAACCTAGCTTTGCTTAGGGTAGAGGAAAGTGCTGCATCATTTATAAGGGCATCCCATGATTCATCGTTAAACAACTATTATAATTTTGATGTAGCTTTTGAATCCTCTCACCCCCATAAAGAAGGGAAAAAAAATGGTCTCATCTGTAAAGACTATGGTTTCTAAATGTTTCACTTCATGAATTCCTACATGAAATGGTTAAATGCTATTATTCATTGAGTGATCAAAGTTGCACTTTGAATTGCTACAGTATATAAAGCGGCTTACCAACATTTATTGGCAATTCATATATTCAGGGGATGCAGATTATGTCTGTCAGTTTGTATATTTCGTAAGTAACTAACTTTTGTTTTTTTTTAAGATAAAAAGCTAGAACCTTTACCGCCTCTGAAGGAAATTAGAGAGAGATGCATCAATCAACTTGAGCAAATGCGGCCTGACCATATGAGGAAACTTAACCCAACTCCATACAAGGTTAGGAAGTTATAACTTGCTTCAAATTATACATTTGTTTTCATGTTGAATGATTTTGAAATTTTCTGTATATACAGGTTAGTGTGAGTGCAAAATTATATGACTTCATTCATTTCTTGTGGCTCAATGAGGCGCCAGTTGGTGAGCTGCAGTAAGAACAAGACAAATAAAATGGTATGCCTTGAGAACCCAGCAGACAGGGCAAAAAGGGAATCGGATAGAAATTTGTTTTCATACAATATAGATGTATTCAGTATGTTTTGACTGTATATTTAAGTTGGAGGAACCAATATTCTTTTAAGGCCTATGGTGCAAATAATCCATCTTTGCTGTTGATCACATTGCTATGTAATACATATTTGATTATATAATAATCATCACATGAAACAATGTCAATGTTACAGTTTTCTTCAAGTTATTGATGGAAGCATTTTTGTACTCTCTCTCTAAGTACTTCTGGCAACTTATGAATCATGCATATTATTGTGTACTTAAAAATTCATGCGTGACAAAAAAACATTTCGAACACTAAGTACTATGCAAAATGCTCATGGATAGATCATCTTTGGAACGTTTGATTCACCGTGTTTTCTGTGACGCAAATATGGTTTCGATGGTTTAGCTAATGAGTTATAAGTTTGATGGTGCCTTGAATTTTGAGCAACATCTTCAGGTCAAGCAGTTGGCAGTTTATGCTCTCTATTTCAACCGTGTCTAATTTTTTGAACTTCAGCCCTAACATTTTTAAAAATGTAATGTAAAATGTTGTATCAAATACAGCTGTAAAAAAATGTTACTTCTAAAATTTATAGCCTAATCAAAGATTATTTCTATCAAATACAAATACGCGAAACAACCTTTCAAGAAGTTCGAGTGCATTTGAGAATTGCATTTCAAAATGATGATAATCGATAGGTTGAGAATCAAAGGTATATATTGTTCGTCCACTTGTGTATGTGCCAATTTCTTGTTTGTGTTGAAAGCATCGATTGTTGGAGGAAAGCAAATTTATGGCATATTCTGGTGCCCATTTTTGCTAGAAGCTAATGGTTTTGAAGACATTTTTAGTCGTATCTCGGGTGTTTTAACAAAGGACCAGTTGCATTACTTTTCTGTTATAGTGTGGAGCATTGGGAAGAAAAGGAATCTACCTCTAGGGGAAGAAACAAGGGACACGACTAATCGTGCGTTGGCTCGCAATCACAAACTTTCGGCTGAGTGGAGAACTGCTCATGGTCAAGACTGTCATTGAGTTTTGCAGCATTACCAGCAGCACTTATGGCACAGTGGACTGCACCAACAGATGAATATGTGAAATACCATCTAGAAGTGGAATGTGTTAGTATTGGTTTCTGCCACGAAATTTTGCTGGAGAAGTGCTGACAGCCAGTGCAAGGATTGGAAAAAATGGAACTTCAAACCATTTGAAGGAGAGGCTTGGAGTCTCATCCAAGAAATTAGTGGACAACTTCCTTCAGCCTCAATCTCACATCTTATTTTTTAGATGAATTGCAAGCAAGTAGTTATTGATGTGCATAATGTGATAATGCTAAGTTAAATTATACAGAATTTGGATTTTTAGTAAAAGCATGTAGATCTATATTAGATTTGTGCACGACTGGTAAATGTTCACTCTCTTCCTAGAGCATCTATCTCTTGCTATTATCACAATATTTTTCATTACATCTTATATTGCATTTCTTTCATCATTATAAATAAAATGCATTAAGTTTGTTTGAGTGAAAAAACTTAAACAGATTCGAGTTGTTCGCTGCTCAAACTTTTTTGTGGAATTCACTGCTCAAACTTGATGACAAAAGAATTGCACTTAGACCGATGTAAAATTCTTGATTCAAGGAGAATTATTTTCACGGGTTGCCATCTATGAATGCGAGTCAATTTATTGATTAGAAATGCTAAATTTGTTTGCTGCCGACAAGTACTACTAATAAATTTCTTTCTATGTATATACTCATTAAACTAAGTGTAAACTTATTATACTAACAAATATCAAACAAAATTAATACCAAATCAATGAACATACAAAAATATTTCTCTGTCCAAAACTGTAAAAAAGTCTAGGAAAAAATTTATACTAAATTATAAGTCATTTTACGATACTAACGAAACATCAACGTTATTTATATTTTTATATCGTTAATGAAGGATAATTTTATAAAATAACTCATAATTTTTCATTTCAATACGAAATTAATTATTTTTTTAATTTATATGAAATTGTTACTTAGTACGTAAAATTGGTGCATCTGACAAAGTCCAAGTTCCTTTGGTAGTATTAATTACACACCACGATCTAAAGCTTAGTAAACAATAAACAAAGCTAAAAAATTGGAAAATTAAAATATTCACCACTAGCTGTCCTTGCATGCCCCAACACTTACGCAATGCAGATTCTTCTGCATCCACTCACTCATCAAACATGATACACCAATTAGTACACTAACAACAATAACTCTTCTCTTTCTCTCTTTTTCCAAACTCAAAAAACCTCAAACTTCACATCAACGATGAAACCAGAAAACACCAACAACAACATTACAATGTTAGCCAAGACAGACTCCGAGGTAAGCAGCCTAACACAATCCTCACCGACAAGATCACGTGATGGGCTTCGCGCAGTCTACTACGTTCAAAGCCCATCACGCGACTCTTCCAACGACGGTGAGAAAACAACAAACTCATTCAACTCGAGCCCGCTTCAAAGCCCGTTGGGATCTCCTCCTCATTCTCATTCCAACTCCTCGTTGGGCCCACATTCACGTGAATCTTCTTCCACCAGATACTCTGCCTCACGTAAGAGCAGTCAAGCTTCCCATAACAGGAAAGGTAATTGGCGTCCTTGGAAGGATCAGTTTAATGCCATTGAAGAAGAAGGGCTTCTTGATGATGATGATGCAGATCGTGGATTTCCTAGGAGATGCTATTTTCCTGCTTTTGTTGTTTGTTTCTTTGTTCTCTTCACTGTTTTCTCCCTCATTCTTTGGGCTGCAAGTCGCCCTCAAAAGCCTGCCATTTTTCTCAAGGTACTTCTCCATCATTTCTATTTTCAATGTAGGTTTTAGTGCATCTCTAGATTCATCGTGAATTTGTCGGAATCATAGTGACACTATAATTTTGTTATAATGTGTAGAGTTTCTTGAAATAGTAGTAGATCACTCTGATTTTGTCAAATACACAGTCAATCTCTTCGTCCTTCTGTGTCTGATACCGGCACTTCTGATTCCATTAAATTATGTTATTTTCTTAAAATTTTATCAGTATTTTGTTCAGTGTCCGTGCTTCATAACTGTCAATTCAAATATGCATTCAAATAAAAGTTGTCACAGTTGACATTTAATTTTTTGATGTCCATATAAAAATCACATCGTGACTATAATTAATGATACTAAATCTGTATTTGAAGTTGGCTTTTAAGATAGTAATGCATTTAATACCATGGTTTTTCAAGCAGGTATAGCAATGTGAAATATAGTGTTGATATTTCAATTAAAATTTGATATTCATCCTTTTTATTAATTTTTGTTTTGTTTTGTTTTGTGTATGTATGTTTGGCAGAGTATAACATTTGATAGATTTATTATTCAAGCTGGTGCGGATTTGTCAGGAGTTGCCACTAGCATGGTGTCCATGAATTCCACTGTGAAAATGACATTTAGAAACACTGCAACATTTTTTGGGGTCCATGTTGCATCAACTCCATTAGATCTCAATTATTACCAACTTACACTAGCAACTGGAAATGTAAGTGTAACTCTACTATACATATGCAATTTACCAAATTAATAAATCGTTGCATATGTACACATATATATTTGAACATTCATTTTGTGACAACATTTTGTACAGATGCCTAAATTTTATCAATCAAGAAAAAGTCAGAGATCTATTAAAGTGATGGTGAAAGGAAGTCATATTCCACTATATGGAGGGGGAGCAAGATTGAACACTGTGAATGGTTCACCGGTTGAACCGGTACCGTTGACATTGAATATTATGGTGAGGTCAAAAGCTTATGTTTTAGGGGCATTGGTGAAGCCAAAGTTCAACAAGAAAATTGAGTGTGCATTGATTATGGATCCGAAGAAAATGGGTAAACCTATTCGACTTACCAACAAGTGTACGTATGAGTTATAGACTCGATCATATATACCATACGTGAAGTAATAAATGAGAAACTATAGAGTAATAAATTTATGTAGTAATTTAAAGGGGTTTGAGTATTTATTTACTTGACTAGATTCGCACATGAGTTTTCTTTGGCTTCACTCTGTCAGAAATGCTTTTGTTTTGTCTTGTACTATTGTTACATGAAATTTGAAGGAAATTGCCCAAAAGTGTAATTTAGATTTTGTCGGTGGTTCTATTTCGACTTCAAATAGGCAAATGCACTTGGTCTTAGAAATTTTCTTTGCCAAATTCACTTTTTTCCGCATACATTTGTTTTTATTTTTTATTTTTAATTTGATATTGGTACAAAGTTTTCACCGCCTCTTTTTAGTGACTAATCTCCGTTGAGAAATCTTGGAGGACACAAGGTGTGTACTTCTCTCTCAAGAGGATCTTTTCTATGCGCATGAGCTATGAAATCAAACCCTTGACCACCACACATGCTTAAGGACCTCAAGCCTTTTATCACACGAATCAATCCATTGTTGGTTATCACACATATTTGTTTTTTTTAATAAATAACACATATTTGTTAAATGTTAGTGAAATGGAATGAATAACATATTTCATCGATTAAACAATACAAGAAGTAAAAGATATGTCTTTCACCTAATTGTTGAAAGTTTCAGCGTAATTGAATGAAATTATTATGATCATCATGATTTAATTATTTTGGCTCAAATATTTGTCCCGTGTTATTTTATTATTTATATATTTATCAAAGATAAATATTTATCTCATGTTTTTTTATATGTTAATGACAAATATTTATCCTGTATTTTTTTATATTTAACAGTGACAAATATTTTGTCCCGTAATATTTATCTATCAACGAGAAATATGTGTCCATGTTCTTTTATCTATTTATCAGCGAGAAATATTTTTCCCATGTTTTTTTTATGTATTAGTGACAAATATTAATCTCGTTTTTTATATATATTAACTACCGACAAATATATGTCCAGTTTTTTTTATCCATTGGTTATATATATTTGACGCTTTTATTTTTTAATAATTATTTGTGATAATATAATTCTTCAAAGAATGAAATCTATATAAAATTATGTAATCCTAATTATAACACTCGATCTATACTTTGTTTATCCGAAATAAAAAGAGATTAAATAGAAATTATTTTTCATCATGTCCATGTCACATTGATATGTAAAATAAATTCACTTTTTAATAATAATTATAGAAACTCGATAACATATTAAGCATGAAATACAAGCTTCATCAACCATCACTTACATCATCAACAACAAATAATCCCCTTCCTTTTGCAAAGGGGACATATGTTATTTACTGCTAGCCATTGTTTGATGCAATTGACATGAAAAAAGTGGGTGCAATCTAACTTTCCGATTTCTTCTCCATTTACATATGCCTCCTAAACATGGATCAAATTTGTTAGACAAAACAAGAACATATAATACTCATCTACAAATGTGTCCATCAATCTCCATTAAAGTGAGATACCATAATATATTTTTGGAATAGCTTATAATTGACATAACAGTGGCAATAATATAAAGAAGGCTTAATAGCAGTTTTGACCCCCTATGTTTTAAGAAGTTGTGATTTTGGCCCCCTAACCAAATAAAATACAAAACCACACCCTATGTATTGCCCATTTTGCAGTTTTGGCCCCTTAGGTCAATTTTGACCAAGTCAATGCACACGTGGTGTAATTTTTTTTTTTAATTAAAAGTATTTTTTTTTAATAATTAAAAAAATAAAAAATATTACACATGTGTCGTCCACGTCAACTTTGACTTGGTCAAAATTGGCCTAGGGGGCCAGAACTGCAAAATGGGCAATACTTAAGGGCGGTTTTGTATTTTATTTTGTTAGAGAATCGCAACTTCTTAAAACATAGGGGTCAAAACTGCTATTAAGCTTATAAAAAAATAAACTATTTTCTACAACTATCACTATAAAATGTTTCATGTGTTTAACTAATCTACTAAAACTCATTGTCGTATTATCCTCAAATGATTATTAAAACATAGCCGACCTCACCTGACAAATGCAACACAATTCTTTATCTTTCGAAGTGCCTTCAACTGTGTCTTTAAAATTTTCACAACTAATATGCTTCATTATTTCATCCTCTGTAAGCGATGTTTCTAACTGCCTATGTCTTCTTTGCAGCTGCAAATCAATATTTGTAGCGCAAAATTCAACTCAAATTAAGTAATTTGTCCTAATAATAATTTTTGTTTTTAATGACAAGTAAAAAGTTTAAGATATGAAAACGACTTCAACACAAACATCATCATATTTTTTAGACATATCTTGATGATGTGTTAGCTCAGTGATAAGAGCTTAGCTTACACTTTCTCTTTTTTATAGAAACTATTCCATGAAGTTTTTGCTTCAATACAAAAAAAAAATTATAATCATAAGCAAAATGCTCCTTCTTAGAACTTTTTTTTTCAAAGTATAAAATATTATCTTCATGAATGGACTACTAATATAATAAAAGATGAAAATAAAAAGAGAATTTGAGAAGTATGATATATTATTTGTAAAAGAAAGATAAAAAAATATTCAGAAAAGTTTCAAACAGTCATTTCTTAACTATATCAAACAGTCATTTGTTATAGATAAATTAAAATTAGTTTTAATATAAATAATTAAGATATTATTTTTTTATTACTACTAGCAACAATCACTCTAATAGTCATCTTGCTTTTTTTTTAGAGATTTATAAGAAAAATAAAACTATTTTGTGTTTGTTTAAAAATTTTAAATTGAGATTTTGTATTATTCTCTTTTGTGTTAAAAATATTTTCTTTAAAATCTAATATAAATAACTTTTCATTTTCATAATAATATTTTTTTTTACAATAGCTGTTCTCTGTTCTCCACGGTGATATGTAGCAGAAGTTATGTATAGTTATAACATCTTGTAAATCACATTTATAAATTATATATAGTTAGTGTATCCCTTAATCTCCATGTACAAAATGATAACATAAAATTAATATAAGATATATAATTTGATAATAATAACATGTGCATATGTTTATGAAAAAAAAGTATACCTGGAGTCTCAAAAGTAGACCAATACGGACTCGATCCATGATTGTTTCAGTCTATTATAAATGGAAATCAATGTTAAAAAAATGTCTACCTAGATAATGGTTAAAGTAATTATATTTTTTTTTTATGATTTGTGATCGTTCTACAAAACTACCATTGCATGACTCTATTGCAAAGTATGGCATAAATTTAACAATTAATGAATCCAAATATAAAATAGGAAATATGTAACCCTAGATTCATATATTAATAAGATTGTAAAATTTTATGTCTCTCCACTACAAACAAAATAATTTGAATGATTTTTTTTTTTTGAAGAAAAAAAAATTTGAATGATGAAGAGTAAACTATTAAATCCAACATATATATTACCCATTTATTTTTATTTGACATTATATCTCAACTTTTTTCTATTAACAAAGTAAAATTTCATTTTCTAATTGTTGCATTTACTATTTCTATACTTTAATTAGAATATTATATCCTTCATTCAACCCATAATACAACCGATAATATATATGCTATCAATCAAATAGTTTAAAAGTCATCAATCATCTTCATAATGTAACTATTTCCTTCATGGTTAAGTGAAACAAGTTGGTTTTTGCTATAATATAAATGCCAATATATATTATCGTTAAAAAAGTTTCAGTGACTATGTATTTAGATTAAAATCTAAAAGCAACATCTGGTCATGTCAATATTTTTTTCCATTAAATTATATACTTAAATCATCCATCAATATATTACTCAAAAATCACGAAACAAATAAACTCACAAGAAGTTATTAATTAATTTATAGGAAGGTAAGATAACTATTTGATCATATGCATACCTCAGTCTCCAACAATGCTCTCCTTAGTTCAGGATCATGCATTGACAGAAGATGGAATCGTTGTTCATCATTTCCAACAACTTGAATGGAAGTACTTGTTGAACCTAAAGTACTCTCCTCATGATAATTGGGAAGACTTCCAAGGTAGAAGAATCCCCTTCTGACTTGAGGGACAAGTATAGTGTTTCCTTGATAAATATTGTTTCTTTGGTCCTGAAAATATGAGATGTGTTTCGTTCTAATATGAGCATTATTGATCACTTTTTGGAACATCATTTCTCCTCATTTTATATGACTTAGAGAGAAACATCATCATTCATTTCATAATGACTATTTGTCATACTGAAAATTCTTCAAAGCTTATAGTACTCACCAAACTTGAGGTTGAAGAAGAGTGATTTGTTTGCTCCTCTCCATTTGAAATGGATGAGATAACTTCAATTTGATTGGTGTTGTAAGTTTGCCCATTTCTTCCTAACAACGTCAATGTATATAAAGTTAAGTAGTGGAAGCATAATAGGTGTGTGTGTGATGAGCTAAAATAACCCAAATGTTAATGGAAAGAAATATGAGTAAACCCTTAATTTGGTCCATGTCTTTGTAAGTGGTTCTCAAATTAGTCCTTGACTTTATTAATATTTCAAAACAGTCTCTGTCTTTGTCAAAATTTTCTCAATTAAGTCTCTCGTCATGTGAAAAAAAACATACAAACATGAGTCTAATTGAGAAACTTTTGACAATAATTCAAAATATTCCTTGTCTTTGTCAAAAGGTTCTCAATTAGATTCATGTTTCTATGTTTTTTCACATAACGAAAACTTAATTGAGAATTTTTTAACAAAGGCAAGAACTGTTTTGAAATATTAATAGAGTCAGGACTAATTTGAGAATAACTTACAAAGACATAGACCAATTTTATGGTTTACTCAAAGAAATAATATATCCAGTATCCAAAAACATAAATACTATTCGATATATTTTTCTGTTCAATGACATGTATGTAATCACACCTTGGTTGTTCATTGTAGTTAAGTTTTCAATAGAATTGTTGATCCTGTGTGAAATCAAAAGAGAAAATGATATTCAATATCATTATAATATTTAAAAATACTATCACTATTTCAACATTAAATTCTAAGAAGTAGCACACCACATGCTCATAAAAAGGTATAAGTTACTCTACTAATCAAAAGAAAATGACATATAATAATCGATTATTGAAATTCTCTATATAAACTAAAAAAAAAATAGTTATAATACCAAACTGATTTTTTGAGATTATAATTTTAAACATTATTTTTATATATATTGATATTAACTGATGTAAAGGACCCAAATAAATAACCTTAAAAATGGAGAGGGACAATAGTTCGAGTGTAAAAAATATGGAGAGAAGAAGATGAAATAAAATAAGAAATTGAGGCTAAAGTGGGGCCGATACGTAAGTATAATTAAGACTAAAGTTATGCATACGATCTTTAGTCAAACTTCACTCCATTTTATTGTTTTATGAAAGACTTTGACTCACTTTTTCGTACTCTCTTTGGTTTTATTATAAGAAAAAATTAATTTTTAGATTCATTGAGTAATTGATGTATCTTGTCAAGAATATAGACCAAATATATTATTTATGCAACAAATCAAAAAAGTTAAATGTTTTTTATAAATAGGACCGAAGAGAGTATAATATTATCTTACGTTTAATTTTTACAAATGAAAACAACAAACCAGAACTCATAGTACATTAAATAATAGAAAATATAAATCACAGAAAATTAAGAGAAATTTTTATTCTATTCGATGTAAATCGGACAAACTAATTGTCAAGAGTTTTTTTTAGACAGATCTGACATTGATACTTCCTTGCAAATCAAAATTTAAGGGTGTGAATTTAATACAAAAATGTTCTAACTTGATTGAGAAGAGTGAAAATAAGCTACAAATTACTCGAATTGTTAAAGAAACCGTTGATCCCAATCATAAAATCTCATTTTAAAAAAATCAACAAAATAAATTTCAAGTATAGAATAGGCATCCACTATATATAAAGTATGGACAGATAAAGAATAGTACACCTGCTAGATCTTTAAATATAAGACTTTGTAATACTCCGCGTTTATTTCAAGATGTTTTATCCGGTAGCTCGTCTCATGCGCGTTTTAGGCTGAGGGGCGTGTTGGTAATTGCACGTGGGGGCTATTTAAGTGGGTTTGGACCCAAAACCTTCATTTCCAATTAGTCT
>Ga0228711_1005666_pt1 | contig 18959 bp, 9 predicted proteins | sample MedpolnodulmetaG_2_FD_177996 | JGI IMG/M metagenome (GOLD analysis project Ga0228711, IMG submission 177996) | Root nodule microbial communities from Medicago polymorpha collected in Santa Monica, California, United States - brown nodules | ecosystem: Host-associated > Plants > Roots > Nodule...
TTTCTTTTTTTTTTTCTCAAGGATTTCACTTTCTTTTATGAGTCCTGATAGATGGACATCCATAGCTGGTGACCCACTTTGTACACCCTCTTGCTGGCATCGTAATTTTGATATTTCAACACTTAATTGAGGGTAGGTTTGTCAAACTCATAAACTATGAAAAAAAATGAAAACAGTTCAAAAAAATCAGCATGTTTTCTCTTCCTCTCCCCCTCACCGTCCCTCTCTTCTCCACCGACATTGTCCGCCGCTCCTTCCTCCTTCTCTACAACGTCCCAACAACACTCTTCTCTATTTCCTTCTCTGTCTACCGTTTTTGTCTTTCTCACATTACTCTTTTACGGCGACGGAGCTCTCACCACTCTTTTTAAGTGACAACAACGGGGTACGACGACGTGAGCTCGTCGAAAACATGATTTATTTTTGCTATGGCAGTGGGGTGGTGAGCGCAGATCTGTAATGGGAAAAATGAGGTTGCCGGTGTGTTGAGAGAGGACAGAGAAGGTCTGAGGTAAGAATGGCAAACGGCGGTGGTGATCAAAGGGTTTGGATGAAAAAGTTGTTGCAGGTGGAGAGATATACAGGGGAAAGAGGTCGGAGCTCGGGACCTTCTTCTTTCTTCTAGATTGGTCATTTTTCTTTTTCTTTTTCTTTTGTTTTAATATTTTTTTTAATAGTTTTTTTTGTCATGTCATCATGTGTACGGGAGGTACACCTTTTAAAGGGTGTTTATCTATCTTTTCCGTTCTTTTATTGGACGTTTTATATCACTTGTTTTAGGGAACTTTTTTAAATGTCATCTCACACTTTTTATACTTTTGTTGTTCACTTTTTGTTGTAGTTTACAATAAATAGTAAAGCAATTTTAGTTAAATAAAATTCATAAGAAAAAATTGTTCACTAAAAAATGTCAAATTGAATTCATAAAGTACATTTATCATTTTGTCGATGAAAATAATTAAAAAGAAATATATTAAGTAAAAAATATCATATGTATAATTTATGAAGAAAAAAAACAAAATAAAAACATGTCCTTTAATGTCATTTTATATTTATCAACCACTTCAACAACTAATTTTACCAAACACTTTAATTTAAAAAAGCTAACTTTTCAACTATAAGCTATCAGCCATCAGCTCTAAGTTAGTTTTTCAACTATCAGCTATCAACTAGCTTATACCTTATTTTTACCAAATAGAGCCATAATGGAAAGACTAAAATTTATTTGTTTTAATGCAGAATGCTAATAAAAACTAAATTTCATGAGACCTCAAGGAGGAGCACACTAAATTAAGTGGGGTCCGCTAAAACATGAATAGTTCCTAGTCATTCTTCTCTATGGTACCCATATTGTTTTACACAACAATGAGTGTCAATTTAATTTAGTGTTAAAAAGATGAAAAATCACGATTAAGAATGACCTAAGTGTACTTATACAATTTATTAGAAAAATGTTTGAACTAAAATTTTATTAATAGTATTGTTATTAATAAGAACATATAAATAAATGTTATTATATTCATTACATACAGATTGAACTCATTGCACCAAGAGAAGTTGCAAACCAATGCCCACTTAAATCTTTCAAGTTCTTCAAGACAAAGGAAATTCCAACTGGCTTCTATGAGGTCCAGACCGGACATGCAAACATCCGTACACCTTGGTGGTAAGAATATTTCTAAATCAAGACAAAAACATATTTAACCCTAAAGTATATATGGTCTCAATTTAAGACCTTTTAATTGAACTTACACATGACATGACATAAATGAAACTATATGATAATAGGGATGGAAGTGTCATATATGGAAGCAATCAAGAAGTTTTGAACAAAGTGAGGACTTTCAAAGATGGTAAAATCAAAATATCAAAGGAAGGTGAACTTCTTCATAATGAAGATGGAACAGCAATTTCAGGTGACATTCGTAATAGTTGGGCTGGTGTCACAACTTTGCAGACCCTTTTTGTTCTAGAACACAATGCTGTTTGTGATTCTCTCAAGGTATACATATTATCTACATTGAATAAATTCATAAAATTTTAAATTTTTTGTTCTAAAATACACACAAAAAAAAGTTGTAAGCTAAGTTTCATTTTTATACATGTCATTTCATAAAATGGTAATTAATTTCATTTTTTAGACATGTCATTTCAATTAGTTCTAAGTTGTAAGCTAAGTTTCCATGAAACATGATTTGAGTACATTTATTGAGTACTCTAGAAAAAAATTGATATAATAAAATATAAAAAAAACTAACATACTGTATATATTTGATAATTGAACTTTATTAGAAGGAATACCCGGACTTGGAAGATGAAGATCTTTATCGCTATGCTAGATTGGTAACTTCAGCTGTGATAGCAAAGATTCACACCATAGATTGGACTGTGGAGCTCCTTAAAACTGACACTTTGCTTGGAGGCATGCGCGCCAATTGGTAAGAACACATGCAGTGATTTTCACCGTCGTTATTACTTCATATACGTCTCATATTATGGGTTATTGCAAAATTATGTATTTAATATAAAATGCACAAGTTTTAATATAAACTTGTTAGTTTTGACTTCTTAATTTATGCAAGTTTGCACATGATAGAAAAACCGATAGTTTTTGTTTATGTTGATTGCATTAATTTATGTCATGATACTAAAAGTTCAATTGTTTTAGGTATGGATTATTGGGAAAGAAATTCAAGGACACATTTGGGCATTCCGGAAATTCCATATTGAGCGGATTTGTGGGCATGAAGAGAGCAGAAAATCATGGAGTTCCATACTCCTTAACTGAGGAATTTGCTAGTGTCTATAGAATGCACCCACTCTTGCCTGATTTCCTGCATTTGAGAGACCTATCTGCCTCTCCGGGGCCTAACAAATCCCCACCATTAATCAAAGAGTATGACAATATATTATGATTTTTACATCATCATAACTATTACGCCCTCTGGTCCTAAAATATAAGAGAATATTTAAGTTCATTGAATAAATAATGTATTTAGTTCATATTATAGTACTATACTACTATATGCATTAATTATTCAATCAATTTGAAAAAATGGTTCTTCTCTTATAGTATTTAGGACGGGAGGGAGTATCTTTTTTCTGACATTATAATAAAATCTGTCTTTTGTATGGTATTACATAGGATTCCTATGAACGATTTGATCGGACTACAAGGAGAGAAGACCTTGATGGAGATAGGAGTTCAAAAACAATTGGTATCAATGGGTCACCAAGCTTGTGGGGCCTTAGAACTTTGGAACTATCCCTCATGGCTCAGAAACCTAGTACCACATAACATGGATGGCACAGAAAGATCTGATCATGTGGACTTAGCTGCTCTTGAAAGTACGATATATGAACCTTACCTTTATTTTTAAGACCATTTCATAAAAAAAATTATGTGTAAGTGATATTGAATTGACTTATAATGTGATCATATAAATGGTGCAGTTTACAGGGATAGAGAGAGAGGTGTAGCAAGATATAACCAATTCAGGAGAGGACTATTTATGATACCTATCTCTAAATGGGAAGATTTAACAGATGATAAGGAAGTAATCAAAGTATTGGAAGAGATATATGGTGATGATGTTGAGGAGCTTGATGTGCTTGTAGGTCTCATGGCAGAGAAGAAGATAAAGGGTTTTGCAATTAGTGAGACAGCTTTTACAATCTTCCTTCTCATGGCATCTAGGTAAAATCGAACTAAATTTTTTTTTACTGATGTCTATACCTTTTATATCTATACCTTTTATATCTAATCTTATCTCACTATATAGATATTTGCAAATGTATTTTAAGAAATAATGTTATACTATTCATGGTAATGAAATGAAAACATGTGTACATATTTTTTTATAAGAAAATTCTAACAAGTGCTCTTAGGGGCATTGTTTAAGCATCCAAAAGTAGCAATTTTTACATTAAAATTTGTGTATTTATGACTTTTACATGTATTTAACTTGTATTTTCAAGACAAAGTTTCTTATTGTATGTGCTATTGTGCACGACTAATTTAACACACGACACCGCACGATTGCTTACATGGTTTCACCGTATTTGTTTATATTAAATTACAATTAAAATAATTTTAAAAAACTGAAATAGCTTCTTGGCAAAATACATGTCGTGGGTGGATACGACGATCATGTGTCGTGCTTCCGTTCCTTAAACAATGCCCTTGTGGCACTTGTTAGCAAGACCTTTTTTTATATTCTCATTTCAAAGTTATTAAAATTATATTATGACAAAATACAATAATATATATTTATAGCGTTCGTTTCGCTAGAAGACACATTTTATGAAGGCGTCTTTTAGCAAGTTATTCTATGAGCATTTGCTAAAAGACACCAACTAATTTTTATGAAAGTGTCTTTTAGCAGACACCTTCATGCGTGGCTTCCAGCAAAACCGTGTGTGTGTGCGTGACTTGTTTATTATTCCTTGTATATATATTAAACTCTATTTTTTGTATCAATTCTCAAGTAACACATTGGACATTTTAGCACAAGAGTGTATTATACTTGGCTTTGTTCAAGATGTGTGGCAAAAAGGAATATAGAAATTGAATTTGATAGAACTTTAATGCACTTTGCAGGAGGCTAGAGGGTGATAGATTTTTCACAAGCAACTACAATGAGGAGACATACACCGAAAAGGGTTTGGAATGGGTGAACACAACTGAAACCTTAAAGGATGTGATTGATCGTCACTACCCAAAAATGACACACAAATGGTTGAATGCTTCAAGTGCTTTCTCTGTTTGGGATGCACCACCAAACAAACACAACCCTATTCCAATTTACTTGCGTGTTCCTAGTTAATCAATTTAAATTAGCATTATTTCTATGTTGTATTTGTGTTTATACATACACATTTATGTTTATGTGTATGTATTGGTGTTTATTTATTTGTTTTATTTGTATCTTTCAAAATAATCATATGTTGTCCTTTTCAAGAATAAAATCATGTTTTGTATTTCAGTTGATGGATATTCCACTAGTGTTTTATTTGTATTTTGATGTTTCTAAACCTAAGTTAAGACAATGATGCTTAAACTGTAAGTTTTACCTTCGTTGATTGTATATTTGTTTTAGTTTTTTCAATTAGAAAAATTCGTTTATTATTCTTGAACTTTTAAAAGAATGGCTTTTTTGTCAAAAAAAAAAATGGCTTTGTTATTTTGATTAAAAAAAATGATGGTTTTGTTAAAAACATATTTTCAAGGAGACGTGATCGAGGAAAGAATTGATGAGAAACAATTGCAATGAGCTGTTTCTATAAATTAACTAGTATATTTATCTGGCATTGTCTGAGTTAGACATTTAGCGTTGTCTGGGTTAGACATATAATTAAAGATAATCAAAATTTGGTGTGCATGGGATTCATAAATAAAAATCCTCAAAATTTTGTTTGAAGACAAACAAAGTTTTAAGTTGGAGAGATTTGATAATTGCTAGATTTTGGCTATTTTACATATTTATTTACGGCACTTTTTTTAATAAGATAAAATTAAATTAAATAAATGATCCTCCTAAACTTCTGAGCACAAGGAGTGCCATAAAAAATACTAGAGGAAATATATGTTACTTCAGCAGGAATGATAAACTGAAAAAGCCAAAAGTCAAAGCTCATTAAATTATCAGTGTATTAAGCCTCCACATATAAAAGTTGCAAGCAAAATAAACATAGTTCACTTTCGGCCACCAAAATGATTAAAGCTTAATTTTATTCACAATACTATTAACTTGTTTTGCAAGTAATTTTGAGAAAGAATCACATAAATCATGCAAATATAAAGTCCTTATATTTATAATACCATCTAATCTACTTTTACCTATTTCCTTTAATTTCAATTGTGTAGGCTTTTGAGCTTACTAACCAAAAAAAGATAATGAACAAAGATTTTTAGTCAAAGCAAATTTCTAGGAGAGCCAAAGCGAGTCATGAGCGGATCACAACATAAGCAGGACAATAAGATTCGCTAAGCAAACATGACAGAGCCCGAGGCGAGGAATATTCTAGGAAGATAAGTGTCAATACAAGAGTAAATTCGCTAAGTGAGCCATATCTTGTTTCCATTTTTAACCGTAAAGATTGCTCCAAACAAGTCTTATTTTAAAACTCAAAAAAAATATTAGTGGTTGAAATTATTTAGTATCGCATGATTCTTTGTGGATACGCTAACTCTAAATACTTAATCGTCATATATGACCGAATTATTGGACAACATTAAAATCAAACCATACTTTCTTACAAATATTGTAAACAAGATATTGGCGATCCGTGGTGGCTGAAAGCTAAAAATGATATTTTTATTTTTGACACTCATTTGTAGTGGTCAAACCCCCTAATATGTTTGGGCATCGGATAACACTGTTGTTATTATTATTGTGACAGACATCTTGTATTTGTGGTAGTCTCTTCGGTACATCTTGTGCTGAGGAGAATGTCTTGTTAATAGTTTATAATCCATTTTTGCTTGTAAAAAAAGTCTCAAGTGTCACCTCAGCTCCGTGTACGAGTTTGACTTTAACTTTATAATCTCAAGAGTTGTAATTCAAATTTTAATTAAGACAATTACAAATTTCTCATTGGTATTTTATTGTTATGAATAATATTTTCAATTTCTCTATATTTCATTTAAAAGAAAAAGAGTTTGATGAACAACATCACAAAAGATTAAATTTTACAAAAGCATCTCACAAGAAGAAGAAAAAAAAAACATAGTTTTTCGATACAAATCCTTAAACTAAAATCTTGTTGGTTTCACATATTTTAATAGGAGAAAATACAATGTATTGGCATGTGAGATTCTTTTTGGTAAGATGTATTGTGAGTCTTGTGACTTGTGAAGTTCTTTTATTAGATTTTTTCCTGATGTATGGATTTAAACCAAGAGAAAGGACAAAGATTTTTATTTTCTTTTTGTGATGTACGGGTTTAAACCTAAAGAAAAGAACAAAGATGATGGTGGTGTAATGGTGGTTTTCGGTGTTTGGGACGACAAAAATCAGAGGAAAAATAAAAGGGTTATTTGTTGAAATTGGCTTGTAATATATGTAAAGTGTGTAAAATAAAAAAGATAGATTTGAATTTTTTATAATTTTTTGCAGGAGTGTTAATGACGTTAAAATATAACTTTTCACGTAAAATTATTATATTTTGACAAAGAATAAATTAATTATGAATTTTTAAAGCGTTAAAAAATTAAAAAACAACAATATGGAAATCTCATCCAAAAAATTGAATTTTGAAGCGATCTTTTTACGAACGCCCTTATAAAAAATACATAGAGAAAATCTAAAAAGTTTTGTAGCATTCTGACAATGGCTCAATTTATTTTGATTTGTTAACCAAAACATTTAAAATTGTAGTTATGTTTCGAGTAATTGTATATACTAACATATCAAATTTGGTGCTCTAATCTTATAAATATGGTTAGAACATCATAACAACTTTCCTTAAACATACACTAGTGGCATACACACAACTAGACTCTTAACACGTGCTACCGCACAGGTCATACCACGTAGAAGTTAATCGAGTCGCAAAAATATAAACATATATAGTTAATAGAAGTTTTATAACAATTTAAAAATATGTTCCCTTCTAAGACAACAATAGCAACAAAATGAGATGGTAGCATACATAACAAAAATGTTTGAACATTGACGTTCAAGATACATTACGAAAGACTTCGTGATAAACAACATTTGAGGTCGTATTAGTGTTCTCTCCATCTCCATCAACGATTAGTATTTTCAAACCTTGTTTTGAAGTGACTCTGGAAATTGCAACGTACAACTGACCATTGATATTTTTAACCATTTAATATCCTTGTTTGAAATGTCCTTCATAGCATGATTTTTCGTAATCTATACAATATTTTTTGTTGAATGCTAGTTAAAACTAAAAGTGTATTATTCAAACGAAGAAACATTTTAAAACCATGATTTTGGCTCCATGAAGGATTATGATACAATATTAATTGCTGGTAAACAATCATCCATAAATTGCATTTAAGCTCAATAGTCAAACGAAGAAACATTTTAAAACTATAAATTGCATTCAATATAAAAGAGAGCACATTAAACTGGAAAGATAAACCATAAATTGTATTAAAATGTAAAGAAAATTCAAAAACATCAAAATGGATTTAAAAACATAAATCCTAAAAGCTGCACTCCATCAATTGCACTGCAGACATCAAACCCTCACGACAGCTGGGCGTTTGACTTGAATGTAGATGATGTCGTTCATGCCAACATGTGGAAACCCAACTTTAACCATGACATCTTCCTCCAGTTTGCATGCCTATACCATTCTTTTCCATCCTCCACCAAGCTTGATGTGGTGATGTGGCATGGTTCCAAATATAGTGATACAATTCCACTTGTTTCCACAATCATCAATCATTGTCAATGAAGTGGTCTTTTTCCTGATAGTCAAATCACACAGGCCCTTGTAAATAAGTATCTGCAAAAAAATTACTACGTTAAAAACAATTTTTTATATCTTGTAATAGAAATGACCCCAAAAAAGCAATGTAATACAAAAACATTATACCATAAATCCAGAAGTGACATCAAATCCAGTCAAATCCTTCTCCCACCAGATTTGAAAATTACTCTCATCATGATGGAATGAAAGGATTTCACTTGTGACCGAAACACCTTCATATGCAAAGGCTGGCACGATAGTTTTCTCAATTTTAAATTTTATAGAAGGAATAAAAAGAGGAGGATCCACAACACGTCCTGATCGATTAATCACATTAATCCCAAATTGTCCAGTACCGGTAAACACCATCACAATAGTTCCACCCAAACGGACATCACAAAAGTCGTGTATGACATTGAACTCAGTAGTTAAAAACACGCTACCACGTATCCTTTCAACCATAACCTCAAACTGGTTGTTGTTAGGGTCGATAAAAGTTGCGTAATCACCTAGTGATGCACCAAAATCAGAGACAAAGTTTTTTGGCAACATAAGTGCACCCTGGAAAACATATATATCCGAAATTAGTAAGTGAGAAAAATGATCAAATGAAATTTCATTTTGGAATGTCGCATCTATAAAAACACAGTATCAGTAATCTTCCACTCACATTAGTTACACGGAACTCAAGTCGAAGAGTTCTATATTGAACTCTCAATCTAGTAACAAACTTGTCCAAATCAGTTATAGGATTTGGATCTAATGAAGCTGAAAAAGATCAAAGATTCAAAGAAATTAGTGCAAGTTAGATTTTGCGGTGTTATTTGTACCCTTCAAGCAGTGCAAGGCTAAGAGAGTTTGTGCATCACTTTCCATTGTTAAGTCTAAACTGTTTTGATGTAAAAATGATGGCAAGAGAGGATAAGGAATGCATTCGTTAATATACATGGAAGATTATGACATCTACGGCTGAGATGTAGGGGGTGGTTGACTCAAATCATGGAACATTAATACATGAAAGGTTATGAGATCTACGACTGAGATGAAGGGAGTGGTTGATTAGCATTAATTACGTATTAGGGAGGTAAAAAGAGGATGATTAACACCGTTTTCAATTGCCATTATGACGTTTCTGTATGAGAGAGAAAGTGAGGAGTTCGAAAATAGAGTTTGAATCAACGGCTGTGATTAAGTGTGTGGTTGAGAGATTAGATTACAATAATTACATGCTTATGAGGGAAAAATGCAAGGAATTAGGGCAAACATGCTAACTCATCAAGTCTAACTTTTATAATAAAGGATGGGGTAAATTTTGTTGATAATATACATTTCTTCCATTCTTTACAAAAAAAAATAAAAATTAAAGCAACAATTTACCATTATTTACAACAAAACAAAACGATAAAAATACTAAATATACACCATAGCATTTCAAATTAATAGATCAATCCATGCAACTGAATAAGGAGGAAGTCTAACATTCATGTCCTTGGTTGCATTCGCAAGTGAAGTTCGTTGGGGTGAAATCTTCATTGGCTCTGAGAAGGAATTCTCATCTATTATATTGGAGGATGTAAGCACTGCCATTGATGAACCAGATGGTTGCACATTTGTACTTAACCCATTTATTGAAATTCCTAAGTTCTGAGTGGCTTTTGCATAGTTTACTACCTTTACTCTTAGATAATTTTTCCCATCTTGAGAATTTTTATACTGAATTGCGGATGCAACGATTGAGTAAGGAGAATTTTGGAGAGTTGAATTAAGCAAGAGTGCTCCACTGGATCCAACAAAGAAGGTTTGCATCCAATAACTTGGAGTACCATAATTCTGATAAGAGTTAAAAACAATTGCATCTGGCCACCACGTCCACGTCGCGTTAGCTTCTTTGATCTTTGTTAAGTTCATGTTAATGTTCATTAAAAGGGGTGCATATGAAGCCATGATGACGACGTCGCTATTCCTCTCAATTCCAATAAGGAATGCAGCTTCAGCCACAGCTGCATAAAGACTTCCATGACCAGCATCTTCATGCCAAACAGCATACTCACTAACAAATGCCTTTGGACCGGATCTCAGTGCCTTATCGAACCTGGTATTCCTAGAAAACATGTCTGGAGAACTTGTATAAACATGGTATTCGTAGATATCTGCCGGGTGTTTTAGTGGATGTTCAGAACCGTCGCAGTTTGAGATAATTTGAATATCAGGATAAGTACGTTTTATAGCTTCATAAAATTTCATGTAATTTCCTTCATAGTACTGCATACCACAATCTTCATTTCCAATAGCAACAAATTTCAAATTAAATGGTTGAGGATGTCCCATGGAAGCCCTAAGAGAACCCCATTGTGAATTAGCATGACCTCTAGCAAACTCAATACCATCTAGGGCTTCTTGCACCCATGGTCCAATGTTAGCAGTACTAATTTCGTCGCTGCGGCTAATACCGGCATTAAACACCCATATAGGTAATGCACCAAGATCCTCTGCTAGTTGGAGACCTTCAAAATAACCTAATCCATCATCACTCCAATAACTGTAAACGTCGTTCCAGTGGCCAGATCTCTCTTCCCTCGGCCCAACTGTTTCTTTCCACCTAAAAGCATATTTTAGACTGTTTCCTTCAACATAAGTACCACCCAAGAACCTTAAAAAATTTGGTTTCAAATCTGCCACCATTTTAAAAAGATCACTTCGAAAACCATGACCGTTATATGTATCCGAAGGCATAGCTGACACTTGATCTAACCATATCACCCCTTTCGTTTTTGTTGTTATTTGTAAACTAGAATTATGATTTGTACCTTTACCTTTAATAGTTCTCTCCATCTTACTCCATTTTGTAACATTAAGTCCATCAGCCCTAATGCTTTTTGAACCCAAATTTACGCCATCATCACCAACAAATGAAACTTTTAAGTCAATTGGACCAAGTGATTTAACATGCAAAACGACCTTATACATTTTAACTTGCTTGCTCAATGTTCATGCCCCAATAACCAGGATTAGAGATACCAACACCTCTACGTGGACAAGGTTTTCCTTGACAAAGAATATCCATGCGTAACGCAACTTTTTTACGCTCAAAACTAGAGGACATATCAGTTGATACAGTAATGGAAGATTTATTCTGATCTCCAATAATTGTCCATGGATCTATTCTTTGTGAATCATTTAGGCCACGGAATCCTGCTTCAAAACCTTTATTTTTCACAAGTTCTGCCCATAATCCCCCAGCTCCTGCATGATTAATCTCCTCATAAAATACTCCAAACAATGTGTCTGGAATATGCCTTCCAGCAGAACCTGCATCTATAACTAGTTTTGGTAGTATCTGGCTACCATTAGCATTAGCATTAGCATTAGCATCAGCATGGCATTCAAAAATGACCAAACACACAATCAAAGAGAAAATAAAAGCACGAAAGGAACAAGAGAAATACATATTTTTCAAGGATGTATACAATTTCTGGTGGATTTGGCTTAAATGTAATGTGTATGATTTCAGTTTTTAATTCTTATCCATCTTGTACCTATTATCTCGGGTGTTTAGGACTTTCAATTCTTAATTATGGTCATTTTACTACTTAGGTGTTTGTTTGGTTGCACTTTTCTTGGATTTTCTTTGGTTTAATATTGACCGTTTCATTTTCAATTTGTAGCTTATCTTGTGTTGTAAATAGTTATTTAGTGATTTTTATTTTATTATTTCAAAATCACAATTCTTACGTACATAGTAGTTCAACCAAAAACTAAATTATTTATAAACAATGAATCAAACAAACAAAAAAGACTTTTTTTAGAAAATTTGAAAATACACTTGAAATTATCTTAACAAGCCTACTCATTCTACAAAGATGTGCCATAAATTGAAAGGTTACGGAAGATTACAAGAAAGATGTGTCATAAATTAAAAAAAATAAAATAAAAAGACGCCACAACATATAAAAATGTCTAATAAATACGTATTTTATCAACTCAACATAATACATCAGCATTTTTATTTGGTCCTTAGAGACATTTGAGAAAGACTAACTACACAAGTGAGAGTGATACTACATCTTCATCCAAAATTGTAAGACTTAAGAATGTATTTTGTCACTTATTTGTTGTTCAACATGCACTCTTTTATCCAATATTGAACTTTAGGTGACATTTGATACATTAAAATATCATCTCCCTTAAGTATGACGAAATTCTAACCCGTGTTTGACACGAGTGTCCATACTAATTAAACTAAAAAAACACCAAAAACACAAAATTCCAATATTAGGTCTCAAATAAGTAACACTGGCAAAAAAGTTTTCATACCCAGGTTATCTCTTTCACCATCTGATGTTAAAATTCCTTTCAAATTTCAAAGAAGACAATTTTCAATATCTGTTTCATTTGTCATGACAATCAACAAGAGTCAAGGGCAATCACTTAAAAGTGTTGGAATTTATTTTGCCGAGTCCTGTGTTCTCGTATGGTCAGTTATACGTTGCAATCTCAGGGATTGAAAATACTAATCGTTGATGGAGATGGAGAGAATACTGATACGACCTCAAATGTTGTTTATCACGAAGTCTTTCGTAATGTATCTTGATGATTAAAGTTCAAACCTTTTTTTTATGTATGCTACCATTTTATTTTGTTTCTATTGTTGTCGTAGAAGGGAATATATTGTTAAATGTTGTTAAAACTTCTATCAACTATCTATGCTTACATTGTTGCGACTTATTCGTTTAACTTCTTCTAGGTAGGACGGGTCAAGAGTCTAGTTTATTTATGAATTTCAACCTTGTTTATTTAGGATTTTCAACCTTGTTTATTTAGGAATTTCAACCTTATTATTTAGGATTTTCAACCGTATTTATTTAGGATTTCAACCTTATTTATTTAGGAATTTCAACCTTATTATTTAGGATTTTCAACCTTATTTATTTAGGAATTTCAATCGTTGATCGCCTATGCAAGGTCGCCCTTTTTATTGGTTGGGCTGCTAGGAGGTGAAGTTTTACGCATTATTTTGCTTCTCTTCTTGTCTTTGGGAAACCTGCAAAATAAAACTCAAAAATTAAAAGAGGTTAAGACAACTTCGTGTTTCATCTTTATGTTGTTAATGGCGGGACCGTCACTTCCTCACTACTAAAAAAACAAAAATTAGTGAGGGAAATTTAGAGTGGGAAAACATGAAATCCCTCTCTAATTTCCTCATTAAATTTTGCGACCAAGGAATTTGTGAGGGATTTTATTTTTTCCGTCACTAATTTCCCTCTCTAATTTTGCTTTTCCTAGTAGTGCCTTATGCTCTCTTTTTCCATGGTTTATTTTTGGAGTGTTGTTTGGCGAGTTCTCCTTTTTGTTAACCTTGCCCTAGGCGGGCTTGTTTGCATCCCAAGCTGGATTTATTTCGCCAAATCAACTGTTCATCAAACCTCACACCGTTGAAATCTTCGTTCGACCTTGTTTTGCAATTTTCTCCAGACAAAAATATTAATACACATTCTTGAACAAGTTATGTTAGCCACTTTTAAATCAATTATAAAAAACTTATAATATCATAGATACAGTTTTTTAGAATGACATATAATTAACTAGTTAATAAAAGCAACTTTTATTTCCATTTGGTTCAAATAAAACCTTAAAAGGCATCTACCACAGTTACATGCCAAGTTTGATTTGGTTCGAAATTGCTCAACAAAGTGATAGTATCCAAAACTAGTTCTCTTGATACTGTTCAACTACATGTCATTCAGTATAACACCTGAAACTACACATCTCGCAAATATGACACCCAAAGCATGACAATACCAAACAACCGTAAGAGTGGCACCGAAGAGTGAGGAAACTTATTTTGGCATCATGGATTTGCTTTGCCTTTTTGTTTCCCTTTTCTATAGCGAGTGTGAATTTTTGACAATTCTCCATGGTTGAGCTGAGATATATCAATGCTTGCAAATATCCAAATGATAAGTAAGATAATAAATAGCGGACGTACGAATTTGACTAACAACTAATATCTAAGAGCTTGCAAGAATAAAATTTACGGCGAGCTTGTTAACTGGCCGTTAGTTTTACTAAACTCAGCTAAAATAGTCCGAAGAGTGAACAAATATTGAAAAGATGTAGTACAAAGATTCATATATCTACCCCTCTTTGGAAATCGGAGTGAACAAATTAGCTATGATGGTACCACTACTAATATACACTTGCCATAACTAGTTGTGAAATCTTCAAATAATATTAATCCATTAGTTTTTTTGTTCAAGATTCTTACGAGGCAACAAGTTCAGACCAAAAAGAGTGAACAAATTATATGATGTTCTTCTAGGAGTGAACAAGATACCCAGCAATGTATATTGCTATGAATTAATAAGGAAAAGATAGAACCTCGATGTTTTTCTTTATATGATGTCGTTCTGCTTGCGCGTGGTGTTCTCTGGATTTTTTTGTACTCAAGTCACTCACACCTGTTAAAGTATCATGTGCTTGTATGCACTAAAAGATTAATACATAGAGATCATCCATTTAAAATAAATAACCAATATAACCAAACCTCAAATATATGTTTCCAAAAACCATTTAGCTTCCAATATGCACATAACATGTAGCTTCCATAACAAGGAATTGATAAAACATAATCTACCCAAGCAGATATATATCTTATTTGTGGCTTCCATAACAAAGGAATTAATAATAGGTTAAGACACCCAATCAATTATATAACATGATTTTTATACAAAGGAGGCAAGCAATTTTACAATGTTATAAGAATTCTGTTCACGCCACCTACAATGTTGTTGATTAATTAAAGAACCAAACACATAAAAGCCCATATTACCTGACAATTTGGCTGAGATATCAACACTAATTAAAATCCCTTTTGCTGAGAAGCGGCAATGTTAAAACTATTATGCTTTCTTAAATAACTTGTGTGCGTACTATGATGAATTTGAGCCGTTAATAAATGACTAACGAGATTAATATAATGCCTGGTTATTGGTTAAGCAATGAGAAATGATATTTGTATAACCATTTTATTACAACTTTTTTACAACTTTCTCTCTCATACTCACATTATGTTCTTCTTCTCTCTTTCTTTTTCTCTCTCTATTATTTTGGATCAATGAAAAGAGAGCAAATGAAAGTTGTCATCAAAGTTGTATCAAATGGTTATACATATATCACTACTCTTAGGCTCTCTTTGGATTGACGGAATAGAACGGAGCGGAGTGGAATGGAACACAATGGAATGGAGCGGAACGAAATAAAATGGAATAGAGAGTCCATTCCATTGTTTGGGTATTCTATGATGGAATGGAACAAATTTACCTTTCCATTGTTTGGAAAGCTGACGAAATGAAATGAGTTATAATTTTTTTATTTCAAATTTACCCTTTATATGTAAATGATAACAAAATATATAACTATGATAAAAAAAATAAAATTGAAGTCTTACAATTTATGAATTGTATTCGTCGTGTATAATAGGCTGAAATGGAAAATACTTGTTAATTATTAATAGTAGGTATTAAAAAGTGCAACTAGATTTTTGTTCTTCAAAAACATGAATGATGCAGGTTGGTAATGGACCAAAACTATTTGACACATATGATATGGGTTAAAGATGCTGAAGAAATATGGGTTAAAGAGCACAAACATGAATAAAGAAATTTGAGTTACTTGCTGAAGTGAAGAGTTGCCATAACAGAAAATCTCATGGACGGTAAAGAGTTGTAGAGGAGGAGAGCAAGAAGCAATAAGAAAAACTAGGGATAAATTTGTCCTTTTATTATTAGTATGTTCCATTCCATTGGTTACACCCCAAATTGGGTGGAATGGAAAATTGAAGGAATGAGTGGTATTGGATGGAATGGATTCCATCACACTCCATTCCATTCCATTCATTTTTTACTAAACCAAACAATGGAATGTGGCCCTATCCCACTCCATTCCATTCTACCACTCTCCACCAATCCAAACATAGCCTAAGCAATTTTGACTTTTTAAAATAGAGCGTGAAGGTGGGTGTGATTGACATTCTAAAAAACACATATGCCCGAAAAGTAGATATTAACGTAAATAAAATACAAACCGGTGAAACCTATTAAGTGTCGATTCTCCTTCGATTGAAGGAATTTTCACAAGCCTGCTTTCATTATTGCAGTGATTCTGACTTTGCCTTGTATAGCTTTGAAAGTGGTCTCTTTTTCTGAGAACGAGATGAGGTGCAGGCATGGCGGCGACGAAACAACTTCTTATCGGCGAGGTTGCTGCCATGCTTCCGAATTGATTTTCATCGAACGACGTCGTGATCGGAAGATTCGGTCATCGTGGCGGTTGGGGATGATGAAGTTAGGTTCTTAAATCACGAGAGGTGCAATTTAGGGTTTTGATGTGGAAAGGTTATCAGATTTATATGGCTTTTGGGTTTCTAAATCGCGGATTACGATTCAGATGAGTGGTCTAGAATAGTTTTATCTTTTTCCACAGACGGCGCCAACTAGACTAGCTAAAAAGTACAATAAGAAATACCAGGGTTTGTACCGTATTCTAGGGTTTTTAGTGATTATTGGATGCCTTGAGAGTGCTTTTTTTGATCGTGAGGTAAGTATAACTTGATCAATAATTTTCTACCTAAGAATCGAAATTGGGTTTTCCTGAACGATTCATCCTTTGGTGGAGCTCAATAACCACTCGAGTCCAATCACTTTGTTAGGGAAATTTAAAAATAAATAACATTCGGATGCGTGCCTACATAATTATGATGTACTCTCTTCAATCTTTTTTAGGTTTAATTTCTATTTTAGTCCCTTAACTAATTTTTTGGTATCGCTTTGGTCCCATAACTAAAAAAATGTCCGTTTTGGTATTTTAACTTTTGTTCTGTTACCAAAACGACCTTTTTTTAGTTATGGGACCAAAGCGATACCAAAAAATTAGTTAAGGGACTAAAATAGCAATTAAGCCTAAATAAGAGATAAATTGGTCAACTAAAGTTCATGCATTTGATTCATAATATAAACCAAATACATTAACTTTTGTTGACTCATTTATTTCTTATAAAAAGGACCAAAGAGAGTAATGATTAAGATATGTAGTTCAAGTGAGAGATTTTTGAAATAATTATTTTTTTGGGTATAATTATATCTCAATTTACTTATGTGATCAAATATCTCTATAATAATTATATTAGTCATTTATCAATTTGGGGTCTTGATTGATTAGTGCTTGAATTAAGTAATAATATTATTTACTTTCTAATTTGATAATTGATTATATATTTAATTAATTGATATGAGCTCAATATGAGTGTATGTTAGGATAGCCCTTTTCAAAATAATGAAAACCCTAATTGACCATCACACACACACATAGAGCTGTCAATTGAGCCCCAAATTACAAAGCCCCACCTTAAAAGCCCACACTAAACCCACTAAATGTTAGGCCCCCTAATTAATTTAGATTATTTTGACTGAGCCCACTAATTTTATTTTTTTTAGTGGGCTATGGTGATGGGGCTCCAGGCCCACTAAAATGTTAACTTCTCACATTTCTTTCTCAGACTCAGTCACTACTCCCTCTCTTCTCACGTACGCGTTCTCTCTTCTCACTTCTCCCCATCTCCACCAATCGCCGCCGTTCCCCGTCACCGCCGTTCCCCGTCGCCGCCGTTCGCCTCTGTCAGACTGTCACTGTTTGTTCGTGTCTCTTCTGCTCTCTTCAGCTCGGTCAGTTTCTCTTCTCCTTCATCTGTGTATTTTAGGGTTATATGTCAATTTTTTAGGGTTTATAACTAATTCATGCTAAATTCGATTTGTTTCTTCTAATTAGACCCAATTTCAGCGAACCTCAAGCAATATTATGAAAACTGGTAGTTTGATACATGTATTATTTGCAGAGTTCAGCGAACCTCAAGCAATATTATGAACCTGTTGTTCTCGTATCCCGGTTGAGTCTTTTTGGTGGTCTTCTAGTATCCAATGTAAGATTTTTCTGCACTTAGTTCTGTCTTTTCAACTTGTACATGCTCTCAAATTTGAAATTGGCAAGAGCATTTCATTGTTTTATGTAACAAATAACATTTACTGAATAACTATGCTTGCTTTCTTTCTAGAATGATCAAAAGTTTTAAGATGATTAGTAACTCCTTTTGAAAACACTTGTTCTGAGATTGCAATTCAAGTGTGCAGGCAACACTTGTTCTGATAATTTATGGCTTGCTTTTTTCAATCTGTTTTAAGATACTCCCAGCTGATTTCTTCACATTTTCATTGGTGCTGCTCCACCTCTATAAAAGAAAGAAAATGTCTCATGCATCTGTTTTAAATTACTTGTGTGTTACTTAAAAAATTTGATTTTCCTTTTTGTTTTATGTATCCCTTGTTCATTTTAATGTTATGCAAGATTCTACTGTTCCGTTTATACTCATTTATTTTTTGCAGGAACTTTAATTATAGGAAACCTCTAATTTTATCCTCAAATAGTTCCAGCACCTATCCATTTAAATCCTTGATGAACAAGTT
>Ga0228711_1005667_pt1 | contig 18959 bp, 6 predicted proteins | sample MedpolnodulmetaG_2_FD_177996 | JGI IMG/M metagenome (GOLD analysis project Ga0228711, IMG submission 177996) | Root nodule microbial communities from Medicago polymorpha collected in Santa Monica, California, United States - brown nodules | ecosystem: Host-associated > Plants > Roots > Nodule...
GTTTTCTCTTTCCATTGTTACAATGCTTGAAGTTTTGTCTTCTTAAAAAAAAGTTTGATGGAGGAAGTCATTAAGGAAGAAATAGAAAGAAGAGATTAAGGAAGAAAGAGAATGATGAAGGTTTTTTTCTGGAAAAGAAGAAGAGAGTAGGGATTGGATGGAACAAGTCATATGTGCTACTTTTTATTTTCTAATAAAATCTAAACCATTAGATCATTTTTAAAGATCTAATGGTATATTATAGATGGTCCACCGGTGAGGGACTTAATTGCTCCCTCACCGTAGAATCCACCTAAAAAATGAATTGTAAATACTTGGTTTTTATGGTGGATTCTAGGGTGAGGGTCCAATTAAGTCCCTCACCGGTAGACCACGAAAAAAACATCATTAGATTAAATACATGGTTCAGATCTATTTAAGTTAAAAGTGGGAGTATATACAACTACTCACATTCAATCATATCCTGTAATGGTTTCACCCTATGTTACAATTCCTGTGGTAATTCTTCTTCCATAATCAGTAGAGTGAACTATGACATTAGTAGAGTGATTACAAATGCTTCAGAGTTCATAAAATTAATCCATTCACTGATTGTTATTGTTGGGGGTGGTTGTAAATGCTTTCAATTTGATGATCTTTAATTTCTACTTTACCTTTTGATTTGGACTGAAAAGGGAATAACTGTCATTTGTTGAAGAAGTAATTATTTAATTTTAGGATTCACAACTTAGACTTTCAGATTTGATGGTTTGAGTGTAACATGATTTGAGGGAAGAGCCGTATTTGTTTATAGAAGAAGAGTTGAAACACGAATTGTAACATAGGCTGAAACCCTTTGAGAATAAGATTGAATGTGGGTAGTTGTATATGTTTTCACTTTTAATTTAAATAAATCTGAATCATTTATAGGTGATAGGTAAAACTTTACAAATTTAATTTTAACAAAATACCCAAAAAAAAAATTGGAAAATTCTTCAAATTTATTATTTTAATAAACTAATTTATATTGAAGAATGTAACTTATTCTTTATAAAAGAAAAAATTGTCCGTAGATGAAGTGGTAAACACCAATAAAACTCACATACCACAAGGTTCTGGGTTCGAACCCCGGATGAAGGCGTCCAACCCAACCTAACAATTTCTGCATAGTTGAGCTAGACTTTACAGACAATATATCCTTTATATTTTCATTATCTCATAAATTGTTTAATCCAAGTGTAGTTGGGTTCACGGGGTTAATAAACTTCAGTTAATGATGAATTTAAAAGATTTTGATTTGAATTTTTTGATTTATTAATCTCTGCATATCACTCGACCAAAATTTGGATTATTAGGCTAACAAATGTACATTGAAAATTTAGAAAAATGTATATCCATGAAGTTTAGAAACTCTAAAAGTGGAGACATATATCATATACATATCAAATACTAATATTTCGTAGATACTTGCAGATACGTGTACCCTTTAAATATCAATTTTTTTAAAAAAATATTTTATCAAATACGTACTTATAATGATACTTCATAATATACACACACACCAATATGTATCCTATAAAAGTTAAGCATATAATAACATGGATAAAAGATTGTGAGAATTCAATTGAGGTGCATATCGTTCATGAATTTAAGATGACGTTAGACTTCGTGAACTAGTTTTATTTCTTAATCAATCAGACTTACTTTTTTTTAAGGATAATGGCAATAGGAGAGAAAAGGCTTAATCAATAGCTATTAAACAATTTTTTTTTAATAATGCTTTTATTGATATCGTAACAAATGAAAATAAATTCTGATTTGTACGAAAGTTGTGGTCTTTATGGTTTTGATTACAAGTATTATGAGTTTGAATTGTCAAATATGTAACCGGGCCTCCGAATTATAGGGACAACCCTGCTTATCCAGACTTCGTAGATGCAAACACTTGAACCAAAGGGCTGGAAGCAAAAGTAATCCCTCCACCCCACGCAAGTTGTAACTTCTGCATTATAAAGCCACCTCATACAACTATCATCCACAGTTCACACAGGTCTCAAGTGTTTGCAACTTGAGACTCTAGAAGAAGTCGTTATCATAATCACAACCAAGGTATAGTTTGAAGGTCACAGGGTGTAGAGTTGACTATAAATCATAAAAAAGTTCAAAAGATAAGTGTCAATAGAATTCTATAATATTAGTTAATTAGAACAAGGTGTCACTAAATACAAAAATAGAAATTTAAAGCGCATGCAAAAAAATTCGAAATATCCTTGAAGGCATGCAAAAAACCATGATGCAGCAGCTAGATATATAGCAAATTCATGTCATAGATCAAATTAAAATTCTCTCTTGGGGTTTGTTTATTAATAGAGTGAGAAGACATTACAGGTTACTTTACTCGGATTGGTGTGGGACAATCCTAATTCTTGTTTAAATTCTAATTAACTTATAATGACATTGTAACGAATTAGAGTATCCCTTGTACTCTTTTAATAAAATCTTTATTTATCGAAAGAAAATAAGAAAAAATTCATGATGATTTCATGAGATACTTTTGGTAATAACCTTATTGTATGTAAAGACTAGAGACTAGAGTAAGTCAGAATCAATTGGAATGGATTTTTTTAATGACAAAGTTAAAAAAAATGACTATAGGTTCAATCGACTTTTGTATTTATTTCTGAAATTACAAAATGACATAGTTGGATTCAAGAGACATTATGAGTATCATGGAGTTAGACATCATAAACAGTTGGAATCAAACACAACTCATTTTTCCTTCCAACTGTCAGTCCAAAATCTTCTATCATATCAAAATCCTCATGTTTCATCTGATTTGGGAGTTCCCAGTTAAAGTGATAGAGCAATAGAGTCAAAGGAAGCATAACACTTGCTAAACCAAACGTCATTCCATGACACATTCTCCTTTCAGAGTGGTACAAAGAGGTATACACGTTAAAAGTGTCTACTAATCTTTATTCTTTTTAGATTATCCTTTATTAGTTCACATATTCTACCGAAATTCAACGCATATATTCATTCCGTTTTAAAAAAAAAAATGTTATTAATTTTATGAAATGGGAACATGAATCAAATAGAATGACTCGTATCGAAATCAATCCCATCCATTTCATTGATTGTTTTCTGAATTTATTTATACAAACGCTTTCAACTTACAACTTTTTCAACTAATGATGGTTGGTTTGAGTGATTTGTTTTATAAAAAAAGAGTTTCATTTGTTCTATTCAATCGGATTCATATTTGTGGAAAATTTAAAACTTCTTATTTTAAAAATATTTCTCTCAAAAAATTTTTGCGTCAATATTTTTTTATCTTTTCTCAAATATTAAATTTTTTGCGTCAATTTTTTTTTCTTTTCTCAAATATTTAGATTTTTGTATATTACATATATATAACTTCTTTTTTTAAGATTTTTTTTGGTAGAAAACATCTTGTAGAAGATAACCGTTGATAATGATATGTAGTGTTGAATTTTATGTTATTTTTGAAGAAGAAGCAAACCTTCTATCATTCAAAGTAAAAGAAAGAGAAATTACAAGGCCAAAACCTAAAGTTTCAGTGTTAATGTAGTGTTGATTTTTTTTTAAGGGCAGCCAGCCTTTTAAAATTTATTCAAAGTAAAAGAAAGAGAAATTGTAAATATTGGCATACCAGGTCAAAAACCTATAGTAAAGGGCCAAGTGCTTCAACGTCACAAGTGCTTATAATATGTTGACATCAACCAGCAATAACTTGGTAGCAACTCACACGAAAGAAATTTGGAACAAGGAAGTACCGCTGAAAATTAGTCTCTTTGCTTGGCGTCTGTTGTCTGATAGATTACCAACAACGGACAATCTAATTGAAAGACACATTTTACTTCAAAATGCTCAGTTTTGCGTGGGTGGATGCGATATGATGGAGGATGCAAAACACTTATTCTTCTCTTGTGAATTTTTTGGTAAACTTTGGTACAGTATTTCTCATTGGCTTAGTTACCACATAGTGTTTCCTAAACATGTGTGAGACCATTTATATCAATTTGACACCTTAGGAGGTTTCTCAAAAAACAATCGCTCAACTTTTAATCTTATATGGTTATCTTGTGTGTGGATGATTTGGTTTGAAAGGAATGCTCGGGTTTTTACCAAACAGAAGCTTCGATTAATCAATTGTTAGATAAATTAAGCTTCAATCTTATTGGTGGCTAAAAGCGAATCGTTCTAGTTTTGTTTTCTCCTACCATTCATGGTGGTTAAATCTTTTACCTTGCTCGAGAATTATTATGTAAAAGGGTAGCTTTCTTTTTTGGTCCTGTTTTTTTTTCCCATTTGTTTTTGGTTGTAATTGATACTTTTTCAGCTGAGATTTCAGCACTCTTTATGCTAAAATCTTCAGGTTTTCAGTAATTTATTTCTTTTTAGCTTCTTAAAAAAAAAGGGAAGGACATAAACATCATATGTCTCGTTAAATAACATGACATCAATACATTGAATCAATTAAAAAATGAGCTTGTTTGGTTTAGTTTGATTAAGATCTAGAAAGAAAGAAAAGAAAACCCAATAAATTCAATTAATATAGATTTTTTGAAGGAAAATTTAATTAATACAGACTAGTTTGTTAAATACAGACTAGTAATTTTTGTTCCCGCACCCCTACCACGCTAACATAGAGTGTAGTTAAAAAAAAAACATAATCAAATTGAAGGGAGACCAGTGAGTAATAAACAACTCCCACGAATTTCACTGAAAACCATTTGGTCCAAGCTCTCATTATCTCATAGTCTCATGAAAATCCCAAACTCGTTCCTGAGAAACGTATCGATTCATACCTTGTATCTCTCCCTCGTTTTTATTTATTTTAAGTTCACGCGAGTTTTAATTATACATACTTATAGGAAGAGGAAAAAAATGAACCCACCAAATGTAAATGTCTCATCAATACTACTACTCCTCCGTCCCTATATGTAAGCATCCTTTTATTAAAGGAAAATAATGCTTACATGTAGGGATAGAAGGAGTATATAGAAGATCGACACTTAGGTTTGCAGATGTATTGGCATAAGAGTAGAAGAAAAACATGCATGTGTGGACTTGATCGGAGTTTCACCACTTATGGGATTAGGGGTCGAGGCTTTTGCGGTAGGATATGCAGTCCTAAAAGCCGTGTCGAACAAAGTGGTCAAACATTAGAAGACGTGATATAGCAATAAACATGCATTTATGCCATTTATTTTTGACATTTTTTGCTTCTTAACATCAGGTTGTTGAACTTCTACGGGTCATGTCTGTTAGGTAGTTTATTATTCTTTAAAATATCACGTGTACTGTTGTTTGTTTAGCAGTTTCTAGGAAAGACCTAGTCTTTAGGAAGAATGCTATTATTTAGGAAGAATAAAGTTTGTTTCAGTTTAGATTACTGACCACGTAGTTAGTGGACTCAGTTTTGCTTGTAAGGCTATTTATAAGCCTCATTTTCTTAATGAATAATTATCCCTTCCAGCTATTTGTTATTCTAAAACTCACATTTGGTATTCAGAGCTGTGCAAGGGGCCAAATTTAAAGTGTCTGAGCAGAATGACAACTGCAGAAAAGTTTGTGCAACCATCCATTCCTAAATTCGATGGCCATTATGATTATTGGTCAATGATGATGGAGAACTTTCTAAGGAGCAAGGAGATGTGGAATCTGGTTGATGAAGGAATCCCTCCAGCAGCAATTGGGACATCATCAGCAAGCGAGGCGCAGAGAAAGACAGTGGAGGAAACCAAACTCAAAGACTTGAAGGTCAAGAATTTTCTGTTTCAAGCCATTGACAGAGAAATTCTTGAAACAATTCTTGACAAGGGAACCTCAAAAGCAATTTGGGACTCAATTAAGCGGAAGTATCAAGGGTCCACAAAGGTGAAAAGGGCACAACTTCAGGCATTAAGAAGGGAGTTCGAGTTGCTAGTCATGAAAGAAGGAGAGAAGGTAGACACTTTCTTGGGGCGAACCTTGACCTTGGTGAACAAAATGAAGTCAAACGGTGAAACAATGGAGCAGAGTATGGTGGTCAGTAAGATACTTAGATCTTTAACCATCAAATTTAATTATGTTGTGTGTTCAATAGAGCAATCAAATGATCTAAGTACTTTAAGTATTGATGAATTACATGGAAGTTTACTAGTTCATGAACAAAGAATGCAAGGATACCAAGAGGAGGAACATGTGTTAAAAGTGGTTGATGATGATCGATCAAACAGAGGTAGAGGTCGAGGCATGTTCAGAGGAGGACGTGGCAGAGGTAGATGGAGACAACCCACAAACAAAGCAGTCATTGAATGTTTCAAATGTCACAAATTGGGACATTTCCAATATGAATGTCCTGACTGGGAAAAGAAAGCTAACTATGCTGAATTAGAAGAAGAGGAACTTTTTTTGATGTCATATGCAGGTATTCATCAAGAAAAGAAAGAAGAGATATGGTTCCTGGATTCAGGTTGCTCCAACCACATGACGGGAAACAAAGAGTGGTTCTCTGAATTGGAAGAAAATTTCAATCGAACGGTGAAGCTTGGAAATGATACGAGAATGGCAGTAGTAGCAAAAGGGAGTATAAAGGTGCAAATAAATGGCATAATCCAGGTAATATCTGATGTCTATTATATTCCCGAGCTCAAAAACAATCTATTAAGCATAGGGCAGCTTCAAGAAAAAGGATTAACCATTTTAATTCAGGATGGAACTTGTAAAGTGTATCACTCTAAGAGGGGACTGATTATGCAAACTAATATGAGTGGAAACAGAATGTTTTTTGTGAAAGCTCTTATGCCACAGAGAAATTCCATGTGTTTGAAAACTGAAGATGTATCAGAGAAAGAGGCGCGCATATGGCACTGTCGATTTGGGCACCTGAATCATAAGGGATTGAGAACATTGGCCTTCAAAAAGATGGTGATTGGCTTACCTGTTCTAAAATCTCCCAATGAGTTATGTACAACCTGCCTAACTGGGAAACAACATAGAGATACAATGCCAAGGAGGAGTCAGTGGAGGGCATCAAAACAGCTCCAACTAGTACATTCAGATATATGTGGCCCTATCAAGCCAGCATCCCACAGTGGCAAGAGGTACTTTCTAAGTTTTATCGACGATTATTCTCGTAAAACTTGGATTTATTTCTTACATGAAAAATCAGAAGCCTTTAATACTTTCAAAAATTTTAAAGCTAGTGTTGAGAAGGAGATAGGTGCATACATAACTTGTTTGAGGACTGACAGGGGTGGCGAGTTCACTTCAAATGAGTTTGGAGAATTCTGTAAATCATAGGGCATTAATAGGCAACTGACAGCAACCTATACACCACAACAGAACGGAGTTGCAGAGAGAAAGAATCGGACAATCATGAATGTTGTCCGATCCATGCTAAATGAAAGAAAAGTTCCCAAAACCTTCTGGTCCGAGGCTGCAAAATGGTGTGTTCATATTCAGAATCGATGCCCAACATCAGCTGTTGAAGATAAAACCCCAGAAGAGGCATGGAGCAATGAAAAACCAGTGGTAGGTTACTTCCGAGTTTTCGGATGTGTGGCACATGTTCATATACCAGATCAAAATAGAAGCAAATTAGACGACAAAAGTAGAAGATGTGTTCTTCTAGGAGTTAGCGATGAAACAAAAGCATGGAGGCTTTATGATCCGATCTCAAAGAAGATAATTGTCAACAAGGATGTTGTTTTTGAAGAAGAAAAAGGTTGGGATTAGAGCAGATTTGTTGAAGAAACAAAGCAAGATACACTGGAGGAGGGAGATGAAGGAGATATTGTGGCTGATCAAAATGAAGAACTTGGTGAAACAAGCACAAATAATTTGAGCAACAGTCCTGGAAATTCCAGCACTTCACCTCGAAATGAGCAAAGTTCTGATGATAACGAGCTAGTTGAAAGGAGGGGTATGCGAGGAAGAAGAGAACCAACATGGATGACAGATTATGAAACAGGGGAAGGTCTCTCTGATGATGAAAATCTGAACGCAATGATGATGGTTACTGAGAATGACCCTACAACGTTTGAAGAAGCAGTAAAATGCAAAAACTAGAGGGAAGCAATGTCATCAGAAATTGAATCCATTGAGAGGAACCAAACATGGGAACTTACTGTGATTCCTAAAGGAATCAAACCTATTGGAGTCAAGTGGGTATTTAAAACAAAGTTAAATGAAGATGGTACTGTGGAGAAGTTCAAAGCGAGGCTGGTAGCAAAAGGGTATGCACAACGCCATGGTATTGACTATACTGAGGTATTTGCTCCGGTGGCAAGACTTGACACTATCCGTGTAATTCTTGCAATAGCTGCACAATTTAGTTGGGAGGTCTTTCAACTTGATGTAAAGAGCGCTTTTCTTCACGGAGAGCTGAAAGAAGAAGTTTTTGTTGAGCAACCTGAGGGGTTTGTAAAGAAAGGAGAAGAAGAGAAAGTCTACAGACTAAAAAAGGCGTTATATGGGCTCAAGCAAGCACCGCGAGCTTGGTACAGCAGAATTGAAGCTTACTTCATACGAGAAGAATTTGATAGATGTTCCAGCGAGCATACTCTATTTACAAAATCTAAAGGAGGTAAACTCTTAATTGTAAGCCTTTATGTTGATGATTTAATTTTTACCGGGAATGATAGAAGCATGTGTGATGAGTTTAAAAACTCAATGATGTTGGAGTTTGATATGTCCGATTTGGGGAAAATGAAGCATTTTCTTGGAGTAGAAGTGAAGCAATGTGTTGATGGAATATTCATTTGTCAAAGAAGATATGCAAAGGATGTTTTAGCTAGATTTGGTATGGAGAATAGTAATGCTGTGAAAAACCCCATAGTACCGGGCACGAAATTGCGCAAAGACGAGGGAGGCGTTACAGTTGATGAAACTTTGTTCAAGCAAGTGGTTGGAAGCCTCATGTACTTGACTGTAACTAGACCTGACATGATGTTTGGTGTTAGTTTAATAAGCAGGTTCATGGCTAGACCTACTATGGCACATTGGCTTGCAGCAAAAAGGATTTTAAGGTACCTAAAAGGTACAATTAATCTAGGTATCTTTTACAGGAAGCAAGAAAGCAATCCAGAACTTATGGCCTTCACCGATAGTGATTATGCCGGTGACTTAGACGATCGAAGAAGCACTTCCGGATTTGTGTTTAAATTAGGAGCAGGAGCAATTTCTTGGGCCTCAAAGAAACAGCCAGTTGTTGCTCTCTCTACCATAGAGGCAGAATACATAGCAGCAGCATTATGTGCATGTCAATGTGTTTGGCTTAGACGAGTGTTGGAAAAGATTGAAGTTGAGGAAAAAACAGCAACCATGATCATGTGCGACAACAGTTCTACTATACAACTGTCCAAAAATCCTGTGTTTCACGGAAAAAGTAAACATATAGATGTGAAATTTCACTTTCTTAGGGACTTGGTGAACAATGGAGTTATCAAGCTGAACTATTGTGCTTCTGAGAATCAAACTGCAGACATTATGACAAAGCCATTGAAATTGGAACAATTTGAAAAGCTTCGTGAGATGCTTGGAGTTATGGATATTACTAAAATAAGCTAAGTTCGGATGAATTAGCTTAAGGGAGGGATTGTTAGGTAGTTTATTATTCTTTAAAATATCACGTGTACTGTTGTTTGTTTAGCAGTTTCTAGGAAAGACCTATTCTTTAGGAAGAATGCTATTATTTAGGAAGAATAAAGTTTGTTTCAGTTTAGATTACTGACCACGTAGTTAGTGGACTCAGTTTTGCTTGTAAGGCTATTTATAAGCCTCATTTTCTTAATGAATAATTATCCCTTCCAGCTATTTGTTATTCTAAAACTCACAATGTCTCCTTACTCCATAAGTGTTGTGTTTACTAAGACTGATTTTGTCATTCAAAAAGGTTTAACTAGACAACTTATCACTCGTCTGTCTTCTATTCATGTGTAATTAATTTTTGATATATAAAATGTTTGATTATATCCTTGAGGTGTTAGTTCTGCATAAAAATGTAACCTTATATTCTCAAGGTACAAGAAACTGTTGTAAAATAAAATTTATAATAAAATTATCTTCTTCTTTTTTTCATTTTTTTGAAAAGGTAAAATTTATAATAAAAGGGTAAATTTTGTCCATTAAATAAATAATAACATAGTTGACTTGAGAAAAATTACAAATGTTTCTTTTTTCTTTGATAGAAAATATTTCAAATGTTTCTATGTTGCTACCGTTTGAAGAAATAAGTGTTCATTCAAATTTTGAAATAGTAGCCGGTCGTGATATTCAACTCTCAAAAACGTTCTTGTCAAAAAACAAAAAAAAAAAAACTCTCAAAAACGTCATATATTTATATTATATGATATATGAATGGAATTCTAGAATAATTCTTTATTATATAAATTTGTTATTATTAAATTCATTTTTGTATACCATCGACTATACCATTTGATCAATTTAAAAAAACTAATTTATCTGCTCATCTAAACCTGAATCTGTTTCTCACTTCTTCTTGATCTCGTGCTCTTTCTCATTCAATTAACGTGTGGGATTCTATTTATGCATTTTGTACGCGTCGATACCTTCCGGTCATTATTATAAACAAAAATCAACATTTTAGATATATTTATTAAATGATGTATGTGATTTATAATAAAGATTATATACATCATTAATTGAAAAAAAACTAAAATGCAAAACTTTGCTATTAAAAAAAAGGAAATGTTAACGAGTGTTCCCGGAACACTTTATAAGACATTTAAAAGGTAACTTCTTTTGAAATTTTTTGTAATCAATTCATTGAAAATTAAAACATTTGACTTTTTTAGTGAAATAATTTCTCCTTTTAGAATAATCAAAGAGTGCTCCAAGGACACTCGTTAACAAGACCACTAAAAAAGCAGTAAGAAAGAAAGCCAAACAAGTCAAATGGTTAGTTTGAATGGCTGTGTGGTGGTCAATATGGTTGGCAGAGAAATGGTGTAATTTTTTAAAGAGATGTCGTTTGATCCACATTTTATTGGATAATAAATAAATTGTAATTTCTTAGTTTTTATAAGTGATAGTTAAAATTTTATATATTTAATTTTAAGAAAATACCTAAAAAATATTATTTTAACATTTCTCTATTGAAGAACTTAACTTATCATTTGTATTTACATTATCTCATAATTTGTTTCACCCAAACATACTATTCAGGTTATTTAATGATTAATGTTTATAACTTATATTTGTCAAATATCCTAAACACAACCATGTGTTGGACTCTTCCCTCCAAAAAAAAAAAACCATGTGTTTGACTCACCTAATTAATAAACTTCAGATAAGGGGAGATTTAAGGAGATGTTGTGTTAAAAGGTCCAGAGTTTGAATCCTAATAAAGGAGAAACTAATATAATACTTAACATACTAACATTTGACATTAAAATAAATAAACTTCACTTAATGACGAGCTTAGAAAAATTTGAATTTAATTTTGATTTGGATATTTTTTTATTAATCTTTACTTATCACTCGGTCAAATTCTTGATTATCATACTCTCCTTCATGAAGTATAAGGGTTGAGACTAAAGAAAAATAGGCTAACAATAAGCACAAAAGTACATAGAAAACTCGGAAAATTGCAAATCTATGAAGTTTGAATACTCTAAAGTGAAGACTTATTTGTATCAAATACATATCAAATAATAATACTCTCTAGACACTCACGGATACATGTACCCTTAAATTATCAATTTTTTTAACATTTTTTAAAAAATATTTTATCAGATACTTATATGATACTTTATAGATATACATACTCGTATGTATCCTATACAAGATGAAGTGTATAGAAAAGGTGAGACAAAGTTAAGATAATTCACTGGAGTTATACACCATTCATAAACTCAAGATGACACTAGATTTCTTGAACAAGTAATGTTATCTCTTAATTAATCAGACTTTAAAATCTTTTTTTTTAAGGGTAATGGCAATAAGAGAGAAAAAAACTCTATATATCAACATTTTAAAAAAATATTCTGAGTATTTTTGGTCAATTATTTTGAGTTGTTTTAATAATGCTTTTATTGACATCGTAACATATGAAAATAAAATATGATTTGTATGAAAATTCCGATCTTTATGGTTTTGATCGCTAGTGGTTTGGTCAATGAAGAATGATCACAAGTATTATGATCTTTATCTTTATGATTTGTGATCTTTTTAATCATATATTAACGAAGAATGATCAATGCATATATTTTTTTTATGTATTTTACATGTATACATGTTTTATTATTAAAAAAAATTAACATATTTTAACCGTATCATATCTTATATTTAAAAAAAATCATATTCCTCTATGCGTATCACAAACGTACCACGTGTAAAGACTTGAACCAAAGAGTTGGAAGCAAAAGGAATCCCTCCTCCCCAACAATCATAGGTCTCGAGTGTTTGCAACTTGAGACTTTAGAAGAAGTCGTTATCGCAACCATGGTAGAATTCGAAGGTCACCAAGTGTAGAGTTGACTATAAATTCTAAATAAGTTCAAAAGATAAGTCATAAGTGTCAATGGAATTTTATAAAATTAGTTAATGTGTCACTAAACACAAAAATAGAAATTCAACGCACGAGTTCGAAATATCCTTCAAGGCATGCAAAAAGGCATGATGCAGTTTTTTTAGTTGGTGGAAACAAGAATTCATGATGCAGCTGCTGGTACAAACCTTTAGTATCGTTGTCATTGCGTATGGGCCGATTCTCTATTCAAGTTGTAGTTTTTGGCATCCTTCAAGAAGATATAGCAATCTTGTTCAAAGGAGATATAGCAATTTATGAGATTACGGGTTACTTTTATTTCATGTGATTTTAAATGTGAACCAGTGATCACAGCCTTTTAATGGTCAAATACTACAACATTTAATATTTCTATTTGTATATTATTGTAGGAAATGTCGAAGGTTTGTTACAATTTTTTTAAAGAAGTTAAATTAGTCCACCTAAATTGACATTAAAGATGATTAAACCTGAGACGTTTAGGAAGAGCACACCTCCAAGGCTTGTTCCACTTTTATTTCTAAATTACATAGTAACATAATTGAATTCAAAAGACGCATAGACGAGTATCATCGTGGAGTTACACATCATATATTGTTGGAATCAAACACAATTCATTTTTCCTTCCAACTGTCAGTCCAAAATCTTCAATCATATCCAAATCCTCCGATTTCATCTTATTTGGGATTTCCCAGTTAAAATGATAGAGCAATAGAGCCAAAGGAAACATAACACTTGCTAAACCAAATGTCATTCCTGGACACATTCTCCTTCCAGCTCCAAAAGGAATATACTCAAAGTTATTTCCTTTGAAATCAATCAAACTATCATCAAACCTCTCTGGAATAAACCTCTCAGCATCATTCCAATATTGTGGATCTCTTCCTATTGCCCACGCATTTATAAAGACTGTAGTATTTTTTGGTATATCATACCCATCTATTTTGGTTAGTTCAGTGCTTACTCTTGGAACCAACAATGGAGAAGGTGGGTGTAACCTCAATGTTTCTTTGATCACTAACTTTAAATAACTTAGTTTTTCTACATCAGTTTCATATATTAGTTCTTTTCCTCTGAATGCTTGTCTTAATTCATCTTGTGCCTTCTCCCTCACTCTTGGATTTTTCATCATTTCTGACATAGCCCATTCTATTGTTGTTGATGATGTATCAGTTCCAGCAACAAATACATCCTGAAATACCAACATTCAACATATATTATATTTTTATCTTTTATAAATTATAGAAGAACATATATAGAATTCAATAATATTGGACTAGCAATTGCACCTTAAAACCATAGGCTAAAATATTTGTGCAGAATTTAATGGAAATAGGAAATTAGGGTTATGACTAGTAGAACAAAACAAAACTACTTTAAGTTAAGTGTTACTAACCCAAATCACAGCTTTGATGCTGTTGATTGTCAATTGGACATCAAGGCTTCCACTTTGTTGGACTCTCAAAAGAACATCCACAAGATCTTCCTTCTCAATTTCACTCTTGTTACCTTCATTTCCTCTTGCTCCCTTTTCTTGATGTTTTCTCACAACATTATCTAAGATTTTGTCTACCCTTTTGTGAATTTTCTCAACATTCTTTTTCATCCCTGTTAGTACATGAATAAGTTTCATTGATGGAAACAAATCAATAAGCTCAAGTCCACTTGAAACTGCTACCGCTTTTCTAATCAACGACACAAATTCTTCTTGATCCTCGGATTTATCACCCAACGCCGCTCTCAAAATAATAGAATTTATCACTGAAAAAATTCTAGTGGTGAGGTTGATTTTTGAGCCTGCAAATGACTTAATTGATTCTATTAACTTTTTTGTCTCATCTTCTCTAATGTAAGAAAATGATTGAACCCTTTTAGCACTTAGAATCTCTAAGACACATATTTTTCTCATTTGTCTCCAATAATCACCATATGGAGAAAATACAATATCTTTAAAACCATAGGCTAAAATTTTAAGAGAAGGAAGTTTTGGCCTATTAGCAAAAACAACATCATGTGTTTTCATTACTTCCTTGGCTAAATTTGAGGAAGAAATAACCACTGCATTAATTTCACCTAGTTTAAGGTGCATTAATGGACCATATTTTTGAGAAAGTTTTTGGAGACCATGATGTGGAAGTTTTCCTGCAAATGCTAGTTGATGTAAGTTACCAATGAGAGGTAATTTTCTTGGACTAGGTGGCAATTTGTGAAAAAAAGTTTTTGGCTTGTAATATTTTGTTGCAAGCCAATGCAAAAGTATGTAAACAGAGAAGGGAATAATAACAAAGGAAAGTTGAAATTCCATGGCATGCACTAAGGAGTGAGAATGACTATTCAACTATAATGTTGTTTACCCAAGTGTTAATGCTGATTCTTATTTATATACTTTTGAATACATGGATTATGATATTACTTAGGTATTTTTCTTTTTTGGTGATAATCTATACCTGGTGCAGAGAATTGAATAAGTCATTGGTATCAGAAAATTATTTTTCGCAAAGTTATATAAAAAAGTAACAAATTTATTTGTTCCAAGCATAGAAATATAAAGAAACTAGCATCGTATATGAGTTAGTATAGAAAATTACATTTTGTTTATGTACTAATGGCTTTGTAGATTCTCTCTAACAACAATATATAAAGTGCTTTTATAATTACATTATCTCAAAAATTGTTTCAGCTCAAGCACACTATTGAGATTATTAATCATGTTTATAACTTCTCAATATATTTGTCAAGTAGTCTAAACACAACGAAGTTTTGGACTCATATGGTTAATAAATTTTGATTTTCTTTCAACAAAAAAAAATTGATTTGAAATCTTTTTATTAAAATTTAATTATCACTCGACCAAAATTTGTTAACCACATGCATGTAAGATTTATATACAAAAATTTGTTAACTTATCTTAGTTGTATCCTATTTTAAACTTAAGAAATTTATCTGATAGAAGTCGTAATCACAACGATAATCACAAGGAATCACAATGTTGAATTAAAGAACCCAGCATGAACCATTCTTTAATGAACAAAAATATGGCCCATATGACCGTAAGTATAATAACAAACATTTAAACTAATAAAATAAAAACTCATTCTTTTTTACAACCTATCAAGTTCTCGCACATCTTAAACAAAATGTCTAGGACATGCGAGAAAATGAAAGATAGTAAAAAAAATAGAGTCCTTGAATAAATAAATTGACAATGAGGGTGTGGTGCTTCCCTAGGGAAAGCAATGTATCATTGGGACTAGCATGTATATCTATTTCACAAACCACACTTGTTATACATCTATGTTAGCTAATTTTCCGATGTGGGCTGCTAATTTTTACTCCTAACATATCAATTATTATATTTGAACGTGTCATAAATCTAAATACTCTGTATTCCCCTACGTACCTAATAATTTAAAAGTTGTGAACCGCGTATCTGAATCTGTACCACGTATCGAAAGGAATTATGAATTTTGTAACTATGATCACAATCATGGTTTAGTTTGAAGGTCACAAAGTATAGAGTTGACAATAATTCTAAAAAAGTTCAAAAAATAAGTGTCAATGATATTTTATAAAGTTAGTTAATTAGAACAAGTGTCACCAAACACAAAATAGAAATTCAATGCACGAGTTCGAAATATCCTTCAAGGCATGGAAAAAGGCATGATGCAGTTTTTTTGGTTGGTGGAATCATGGATTCATGATGCAGCAGCTGGTACAAACCTTTAGTATCGTTGTCATTGCGTATGGGCCGATTCTCTATTCAAGTTGTGTTTCAGGAAAGTTGAACTTCCATAGGAAAGTTAACACTAAATGCCTTTGTTGTTTACTGAAATGCTAATGCTTGGTTTTATTTATAGACTTTTAATATAGCGTTAAGATAATTTTAGCGTATTTTTCCTTTTTGATGGTAATCTATACCTAGTGCATAGAATTGAACAAGTCATTGGTATTGGGCAGTCTTTTTAACAGTGTCATCAGAAAATTATCTTGCAAGTTATATAGAAAAGTAGCATTTGGTTTTTTATAAACATGGAAATATAAGGAAAGCTAGGATTATATATGCATATTGTAATACACGGGTTGATTTGGAATCTATTATTGAAGTCTTTTTGTTTTCTTTGACAAGTATTACTGAAGTTGTATTGGTCTCATGTTGCCAATGTTCGCGTTAGGTTGGATGTATATATTTGTTTGGACAAGCTCATCAAATCTATTTAAAAGCTATGACTAGTGCCAAATTGTCAACATGATAAATTGGGTGGAGAGTTGTCCTAGCCTAATATAGGTTTAGATAATCTTGTAGGTTGCAGCAACAGTACTTAAAGAGCAGAGCCGTTCCTTGTCATGTGCAAGGAGCTCTACGCAGCCGAACCTCCAATTTACAGGGGCCTCAATTATTTGTAGGGGTAGTAGTATAATTGTTGGGATGTAGGATAATATTTTCTTTTGTTATGTAAGTCTAAATCAAACACTTATTATTTGACAAAAATAAAATGGTCAAGTTAGGTCAAACACACACATCTATCAACAACAAAAATTCAACAAAACAAATTAAATCAAAATAATGCTTATTGTTAATTTGCAATTGTTTAAATTATCATTAATTATTTTTATTAGGGGCCATTTTTAATATTAGAGTCGAGCCTCCAATTTTATTGGAACTGCCCTACCAGGGCCGGATTCAAGGAGGTGCAAACAGCTCTATTGAACTGGGCCTACAAAATTTGGGGCCCAATTTTATTTTATTTTTATATATTGCATGTAAAATATTTATATATAGGAATGACATGATAAACATAATAGTAAAACTGAAGCGGTCTAGTGGTAGCATCATGAGCTAATATTTATGATCAACACTCTCAACTCTAGTCTTTATGTTAATTAGTATTGTTTTTTTTTCCTTTTTCTTCTAGTTAACCCAAAAACCGTTTTTCTTTTCCATTTTTCTCCTTTAATTATTATTTTTTAGTATGAGAGGCCTCTTTGGCTTGGACATAATTTATTATGGATTTGAGACTCCTCAATCTTCTCTCCAATTCAACCAAATTCTCCTTAACATATTTGATTGTATATTTAGAAATAAAAGCACAATATAATTATAAAGCATGAACAACAATTGTCATAATTTTTCATTTGAAAGAACAATCATTATAATTATTCTCTAAAAAAACATTATAAACCTTTTATGTTTGCCTTTGTACAAATTAAAGTAAATAACAACCTAGAAAATTGATAAAGATATTTGTTTGAAGTTGTATTTTTATATTATTGATTAGAATATTGGTTTTTTATGTGTTAGTTACAAATTTGACTTTTTTTTTTATCTTTACGGATCTTATTTTCAATTTAAATTGATAATTGCTTCTTCTTTTTTTAAAATATTTTTATTTTATCAAAGGCCTATTTTTACATTAGAACCGAGTCTCTAGTTACCTAGGAACGGCCCTGACAATACCTAAGACCATTAAAATGTTTTGACCGGCCCTGATGTGTGTGTTCATTATGACTCTTTTAGTGAACCATATCCAGTTCATGTGGAGTAATTGTCTCCTTCCACAGTTTTATTTTGTTGTCATCTTAACTTATCCACACAAAAACAAAAAAAACACGAAATAACAACGAAAACATTTCAAATATCTCAAACTGTTCCTGCTATTTGAAGAAAAATGAGTCAAAACCAAAACCAGCGGTGAGTTGATATTCAACTCTATATAACGTCACATACGAATTGAATTACCACCTAGGAGTATCAATTTCTATTTATTAACTTTATTTTTATATTTCTTTTACCGAAATTTCATTTTTATATACTACCTCAAGAACATTTTATCAATATAAAGAAAGAAAGTTGCACGTTAATGATGCATGATGATATACATGATGAGCTGTGATTACGTGACATTTATATTGTTTTAATCTTGAAATTTAAACGTTGAGGTATGTCATGTAAATATTTGAAGGAAAATGCTAAAGAACTTCACATTTTTTTAGCGAAGTTAATAAAATAAAAGGCTTAAATATGATAATTGTCCCTGTAATTTGGGCCAGTTTTGATTTTCGTCCCTGTAAAAAAAAAATTGAAATACATCCCTGTAAAAAAAAAAATTGTTTGAAAAAGGTCCCTGGCCCCACTATTCAGCTGATTTGGCATGGTTTTGGCCACGTGGCGTGGCACCTAATATTAAATTTTAAAAAATATTTTTAAAATTCTGAAAAATTGTTTTTAAAATTAAAAAATATGAAAATAAATTTAAAAAACAATATAAAAATTCTGAAAATAAATTTTAAAATATTTAAATAATTTTCTGATTTTTTTTGAATATTATATATTCTGAAAAATAATGATATTTTTTTAAAATTAAAATTTTGGTAAAAGAAGAAGAAATTAGATTTTTTTTTAAAATTTATAATTTATTTTCAAAAATTATAAATTTATAACTTT
>Ga0228711_1005670_pt1 | contig 18944 bp, 8 predicted proteins | sample MedpolnodulmetaG_2_FD_177996 | JGI IMG/M metagenome (GOLD analysis project Ga0228711, IMG submission 177996) | Root nodule microbial communities from Medicago polymorpha collected in Santa Monica, California, United States - brown nodules | ecosystem: Host-associated > Plants > Roots > Nodule...
TTTAATTGGTTTTAAAAGAAAGAATAAATCTCTGTCGTTGGTTACAACTTACGCCACATGTCGTTCCGCGAGCCAACGAAATGTCGATCCGCATTTCCTTTGAAAATGGAGAGGATCAGGACGCACGAGGACAATATATAATACTAATTGTGTGTGAAACTCAAAATGAGTTCCGTAAAAGGTGACCACTATTTGAGATGCTCTTAGGAAGCAAACAAACCTTTACCACCTACAGCAACATATATTTAATTTTTTTTTTTTTTAAGAAAGCAACATATATTTAATTAATTTTACGGATATGTATTTTTTTGAGTTTTTTTTTATGCAATTTTGTTCGGGAGTTTAACATGAATTCAATAAGGTATGCCAGGTCATTACTTTCAATTAATTATTTTTTAAATAATTTAGTGGCTAGACTCACGCACATCTTAGGTGTTGAGAAAAAGTGGAGAATTTGAAGACCGAACCTCAACTCCAAATATCAATGTCTTAGTAACTACCGGTTAAACTATATAATGTGGTAACACATTATTTTATTTGATGCACATGTGAAACTTTTTTACACTAATATCTTATATAATCAAACACTTTTTTTAGTTAAGTGTACACACACATACATACATTGCTAAGGCCTGTACTGCTTCTGGTGATGCCTTGAGAGTCAGGGAACTTCATGATGATCCCTCATCAAGAAGTTGTGTCTTCGAATGGAGTTCTAACGACATATTTCACAAACAGAGTGGTTCCTTGGACCCTAGTTTCAGCAACTTTCTCACCTCACCATCTGATAATGGAAGCTACTTTGTTGGAGGCTACAGCTCCGGCAACCACCGACACTGTAAGCAACTCGGAACCTTCTCTCATCTCAACTCATCGTGCCAGCGTCGCCACTATAGCTGATATTTAACAACAATGCTATTTGATTGATTAAACTTAATAATTTTTTTTCTACTTGATTAATTTAATCGCAGCAATACACCTAGAACTGACTTAAGTATCTTGCTTCAAAGAAGACAGAGGGGAATAATCCCTATCCACACAAATTCTCTGTGTCTATGACTATTCTTCAATACATTGATAAATATCAAGGGTTAAGTAATGGAGAGCACCTTGAAGACGTGTCTGTATCTTTGGCTGGTTCGTAGTCTCCAGTTTCTATTTCAACATTTTTGTTTGTGGTCTCTTGTGTTGTTGCTGACTTACTGTATATGTTGATGGTAATTGTCTTTCTGCGTGTTAGGCCGAATTATGAACAAAGACTCTTCGGATACAAAGCTTGTCTTTTATGACCTCAAGAGTGGCGTCAAGGCTATCGCCGATGCACGGTACATTATGTTGCCACGTTCTGTGGCATCCCTTTGACTTCTTAGCTTGATGTTTGACTAACATGTTTTATCTCTGGGATGCAGGATATCCGACTTCGATGCGGTTGAATTTTGCAAATTCCAATCTACTGTGGAACGAGGTGACACTGTTGGTGTCATTGGATTTCCAGGTTTAAGATGTTACAATGTTTTAGTTGCTTAAATAATCAAATATGTTCTTTCTTCTTATTTCATTTCCCTTTTTGAGCTGTCTTTCTTGGATTTGACTCCTCTAAAGTGAGGGGTGTGATAGTATGACATTATAAGTTAATAACTACGTATTGGAAAATCAATGGTTAGATTTTAAGTTCTTCATAGTTTGTTATATATGTGCTTGTATTTTAGCACAATCTTAACAGTTGATTTTCCAATCAACGGTACTTTATCCTCTAAAGTGTACCCTCCTCATTTTAGGAGCCAAATCCGTCTTCCTTTCGCATAAATTCGGTGTCCCTTGTCCTATCCTATCACTTTGATAATTAGTACTTGCAATGAGGAGAATAATTCTTTCTGAATATGTTTTGAGCCTGTTATTCCCTTGTTCAATTGTCCAGGGAAAAGTGAGGAAGGAGATCTTAGTATTTTCCCCAAGACCTTTACAGTTCTGTCTCATTGTCTGCACTTGATGCCCGATCAAAAGTCTACTGCTGCTGCTGCCAATAATGCAAATTTGATGGTGAACATAATTTCTTTTGGTGTTTGATACTACTTTGATATTCATACATGGTGACATCCTTATTTCATAATTTATCTGTAGAGAAATCCGTGGGTACCAGGAATCCTGAAACATACATTTTGAAGGATCAGGTATTATTAGTATGAAAAGTACTTGGATGATTTCTTTCATTGCTGTTGTTTGTTTATAAAAATGGAAACATGTTTTACTGAGAAAATGTTAGTGTGCAATAGCATGCAGTATACCTTCCTTTTTTTATGGCTAGGGGTGGGGGTTAGAAATGGATTGATATAGACAATTATTAGGCATTTTCTATCACTATTTTGTTGTATGATTGGCATTCATTTTTCTAATTACTTTGCAAAAATAGAGGTACTGCATTCATTATGACTTAAGCTGCGCAAGCATTCTCTTATAAGAATAAGAATATGGTGTGTTCTGATCTGAGATGTGAAGTTGGGGAGAAGGGATTTGATGTCCTCTGTCCTTTTTCTTTCTATAAATTATATCACCCATTGCCCATCTATTAACAGTGGTCTCTTTTCTTATTGAAACGTAATTGGATTTGATATTGAATTCTGATATTCGAGAAATATTCCACACTAGAAATAAAATCATTTCTTACATCCAGAGGCACCTTGATGACCTTGATTTTATGGAGGTTTGATCTCTGTCTAAGTATTCTGATGCCAGTTGCTTATACTATCTTCCATTTGCTGGTGGAGCAGCAGCTCGCCCATTTGTAACTCACCACATTGAACTTGACTTGAAGTTATTCATGAGAATTGCTACAGAACTTTATCTCAAGCAGCTGGTTGTTGGTGGGCTGGAACGTGTTTATGAAATTGGTAAACAATTTAGAAATGAGGGTATAGACATGACACACAATCCCGATCGAGTTCACTACATGTGAGTTTTATATGGCTTATAATGACTACAATGACCTAATGTTGAGAACAGAGAAAATGTTGAGTGATAAGAATTATTAAGGTCTATTGATTCTATATTTGATTTTATCTTCTTCAGGCCATGATATTAATCTCATTACGTGGCAAATTTCAAATAGGTATGGTTCGCGAACTCACAAAGGGAAGCTATAAAATCAAATATCATGCAAATGGGGTTGATAAAGGTCCTACTGAAATAGACTTCACTCCACCCTTCAGGTGCCGTGCATGCAAATTTGTCACTCATCAACTGTGATTATAAAATCTATTGTATTTTGGCATGACTCATTTGTATTTATGATTGAGGAACTAGAGAGTATGGCAGGACTTAGTCTTGGCCAGTGAGGAAGCTAATCAATATCTGAAGAATGCATGCTTGAAGTAGGACATCAAATGCGCTCCCCCTCAAACCACTACTCGATCGATTGTTGGATAAAGTAATGTACAATCTGTTTCTTTGTTGGCTATAATTTCGTTGGCATGGTTTTCAGTTGCTCAACAGATATTATTGAACATAAAAATAGTTCAGAAATTGGATTACAATGTGATCTGATCTGCTTTGCATAGAATTATGGGACATTCTTAACTCACAATATTAGTCATTTGATTAGTAAGCTGTGGCTAATGATTCTATGTTTGGTCATTCATCATAAATCATCCCGAACGTTTTGAATTGTTCGTCAATAAGCATGAAGTAAGTTAATGAAACTCAGGTTATTATTATTAAAAGCAAGTTAACAACTTTTTGATTCTTGTCACTGTTTTTCTGTTAATTTCCAGCTTTGCAATGCATATACTGAATTGAATGATCCAGTAGTACAACGTCAGAGATTTGCCGAACAACTCAAGGTATGATGTAAAGATTAGCGTACTAAATTAATTCTGTGCTCTAATTGTTTGATATTGTTTTTAAGATATAGTGACTGTGTAATGTTTTTTTTTCTTCATATCAATCCAAACAAATCGTTATATGGTATCACTTTAATTTGCTTATTTTAGTTCTAAAACAATTTCCAAAAATATTTAGAAAATTGCTTTTCTTTCTGACATTGATAACTTCCAATGACACAAGAAAATTATCCAAAAGCTCTTAACGGAAGTTAACTACCGTTGGTTTAACCGGCATCAGTTAACTGTCGGTGGTGTCGTAACATATTCAAGTCAGAACCTAGCTTCCAGCCACTTTTTCATCACTCACTCTCTCTCTAAAAAAAAGCTCTACCAAATTATCCAAAAAAAGTTCCATTAAATAACAAGTAAGTTATCACTTATGCTATTGTCATAAATTTTAGTTAGTATATATGTTTATATGTTTATAATTTTAGTTGTAGTTTAATTTTTAAATTTTGATTTTTTTTTAATATAGTTATGTTGTAGATCTGAAATGCTATTAACGAATATTATGAATACTTGTTATAATGGAGTTATATTGCTTAAATTTTTTTTTTCTTTTCGAATTTTATAATTTTTTTAGGGTTTATTAAGGATTTATGTAAAATTTTCACTACAAGTGTCTGATGAAATGTTTGAATGAGTTTTTCATTGATTATTTTTAATTTCTTATTGTGTAGATTTGAAACAATGGTCGGGTGGATCGACGTTCATGCACAAATCAACGGCGGAGAACCTCAGAGGTTGAAGGTTCGGTGCCTTGGTGTAACGTTAAGAGGTCTCAAGGATCAACTTAATGAATTCAACCAAGTAATCAACCCCAGAGATACAAGGAGGGTGAAATACGTTCGGTATAAACGTCCAACACTCGACGAGGGGAGAATATCGTTCACTTAAGTGGAATTAACGAACGACGAAAACGTGAAGAACATGTTTTGGGAGCACAACATGTTCCAGTGGATCGATATGCGGGTAACGTTGCTGAGATCAACTGAAGATATTATCAACATTCTGATTCCGCCAGAAGATCGTGATTAGGTAGGGAATGCACCTTCCAACTACAACAATTGTCTTCCTTTGAGTGGGGTAATTCAAACTTGTTAAACGGCGGGATTCAAGCATTTGTCCGACATTTCTATTGTTCCTTTCAAAAGATTAAATTCTTGTTGTTAGGCCGGTTTAAATGAAGGTATTGAAGTGTCAAGGAATGCACCTCATTCTTTTGACACTTAAATACCATTATTTAAATCAAGCCCAACAAGAATTTAATCTTTTGAATGGAACAATAGAAATGCCGGATGGATGCTTGAGTCCTGCTGTTTAGCAAGTTTGAATTTACCCCATTCATAGGTAAGATAATTGTTGTAGTTGGAAGGTACATTCCCGAATGTAATGTAATGACTCGTCTATATAAGTTAGGAACATGTATTATTGAGTATCAACTATATAAGTTATGATATCAAATTCCTTCGTATAAGATTTAATCAGTCTTTATTAGAATACACAATTTTTATTTGAATTCACGTTAGATTTAATCATTCTTTATTCGAAGACGCAATTTTTAATTGAAATTATTCAAAACGCGATTTTTATTCAAAATACCATAATGTCAAGCAAAATGTGCGCGACATATAAAAAAATCATAAAAAAAGATCCAATTACAATTAGGCATTAGAAGTCATTACATTCATTCATCTTCCTCATCACACAAGTCAATCGGGTTGCCCGCTACAGTCCATGGGGCACCTGCTTTTGGTTGAGGACCAAAATCGCATGTCCTCCCGCTCCTTCTCAACCTCAACTGATTGTACACCAGCACCTTCGAATCCTTCTTTTTTACAGAACCATCACATGTGATTCCGTGCCAAATCATAAGTGACTTTTCTTTCTTCTTGTCATCACCCTCCTTTTCCTTCGAGGCTGCAAGGTTGATATTTTTCCCTACATTTGATTTCAGGAACTTGAGGAATTCAAGATGATCAGAAAACCAAATCATATGAAAATATTTTTTAAAAACCAAATAAACAGTGAACAAAAGATTTTTTTTGGGAATAAAACAGTGGACAGTAGGATAGTTACTTATATCGCACACAAGCCTAGTTCAAATAGTTTTTTTTAAAATGACAAATGTTAATAGTAATTTTGTTAAATTAACATTTACCACTTCGCTCGGATTTTATTTTTCCCTTGGTTTAAAGGAGTTAAGCTACCCAACCCCTCACCGGTTCAAATAGCTACTGCCAGGGTGCCTTTAGTTCGATTTATGTTCTTAGTGCATACTGTTTTCTAAACAAATTACTGGTCAATATTCTTGACCAAAACTGGTCATTCTTTGTAAATAAATAAATAAATGATTATAGGTATGTTTGTTCTTTTGAAATTGACACGAGGTCTTTCCCCGATTTTTATTTCTTTTCATACATGAATTTCATTCTATTTAAGATTTTAAAATTGAGAAAATATTATTGTAAAAAAAGATTTTAAAAATGAGAGAATGTTTCACACTATTATTCTTCCGGTAGAAATTACTAGGTGGCCAATACTTTTTCAGTCAATAACTTTAAGAACAAGTTGATTGAATAATGTGAAAACTCTCAAATAAGGAACCTACAATACAAATGCAAATATGAATGAGAGGTACTAACTACTAAGGTAAGGAATGGTTGAATGGGAACAGTAACAAAGATAATTACGCATACTATTGTCCTTGGTGCTCAGCTCATAAGGTCCAGTCAGCGGTCTCCCATTTATTGTAGTCAAATAATGAAAAATTCTGATTTGTGGTTGGTGAAGTATTCCCATGCTAACAATTCGTATCAAATAGTGAATAGACAAATTGATTCTCGAAATTATAAGCCTTAGTCTAAAAGTAGTTTCTTATTTTTGTGTAAGGCAACATGTATGTGGCTTGTTGACTTCATGATTATCATCCCCTTTCAAAAAATTACCATCAATGACGTTTCATCATAGACTAATTTGTTAAGGGTAATTAGACTCTGCACGATTGTAATTACCGAAAATTTTGTCAGTGAGATGACGTGAATTTCATAAGACAAATAAATGATGTTAATGTTAGATGTTAGATCAACATGAGATAGATCAACATGAAATAATGTTATATAACCCACTTGGGTTTGCCTGGTGGTATTGACCGTATTGGCCTGAGATCTTGGAATGTGTTTTTTCTGAAGATCTCAGGTTCGTATTGACCGTTTTGAATGATATTTTAAAATTTAACAATTTAAATTTAATCACAATATAACTTAACAATTTAACCGTTTTGAATGATATTTTAAAATTTTGGGTATGTATTGATCAATTGAATCGTTTTTATTATTTTGATCGATGTTTATAATTGCAATGATCAATTAATTTATTAACTCTATTCATATAAAAATTAAGGTCTAATTTAAATAATATTATTTTTGGTTCAAGTAAAGGTGGTTATGTGGTACATTGACTTTGAATAAGTTAAATGTTAGCTATATAAAAAATGTGACTCGTATACCTAATATCATTTTAAGTTAAGATGTGACGTCTTCCTCTATTAGAATACACAATGATACTTTTTGTGTACCATACAAAAAGCAATTGTTACCTTTGGTAGGCAGTTTCAGCGGTGATATACAAAATTAACATTTCACCCATAATCTTTTTAGTGCTATATTACTGGCTACCCCAAAAGTTTTGATTATTATGCAAGATGCCATGAATAAAACCTTAGGCACACAACGAGAAAGGAGACTTGAATTGGAAACAAGAAAAGTTTGGAGTCTTAAATCAAGTTCATCCTTTTTTTTGTTTTTGCAGATTGAGTTCATTACACTATCTTATCTTCAACTTAATTTTTACTAAATATTTAATGTTAAAATATGCTCATCCCTTTCATCTTTCTCCTTTGCCTCTAATTCCCAGATCCAGCCACAAGTCCAGAAAGAATGGCTCACAAACACACAACATCATTCATCATCAATTTACAAGATTCATCATCGCGCTCTCTGAAGAGAACTCCCCCTTGCGACAACTATCTCAAACGACGTTGTCACAAATCTTAGCATATCTCATTCTCGTTGTGGTGATTGTTTCTGCGATCATTGTTCATGCTCCGATCGCGGTGGCTGTTCTTACAATTACAAAGACGTTAGATGCCAATACTGGAAACCATAACCAGAGAAAATCTGAAAGAGCGGCGAAGATCGTTAACCTCTGAATCTCAATCTTTTATGAGTCTGGGAAAAGGTTCAAGATGAAGTGTATAAGGATGACAAAACTCCAGTTCTAATTCTAAAAAAAATGGTGATATATACTAATTATTTTTTCTTCATAATTACTCGGTTCCTAAACAATACTTTTATTTTGCGTCAATTATTTTACATTAAAAAAATTAATACACTTAAAAGTATTAAATATAATTAGAACTATTTTCCGGTAATTATTACTCTTGATAGTACTTCAATATTATTTTTTTTATGAAATAATTTTTTTCATAAATGTATCACTGCAATTCTATTGTTGTTGGACACCATACTTGCAAATACCAACAATTAAACACCAAACCTACTAAACAAGTACTCATTCTTCAATCTTAGCCATCAAGTTGTTTAATAATATATCAATGGTGAAAAATACATTTTTGTTTGGTACACAAAAAGTTTCACTTGTGCATCTTAAATGCCACCGTTTCTTTGTCATTCCAAAAATTTGGTCAAATGTATATGCTAAACTTGATTCAGCCACCATAGTTTTGTATAGGACGAGCTCGTGGAAAATAAGTTCGTATAATAAATAAAATCTATTGACCTTTTTCTTTTGACTACAATGAATAAAATGTATGCCTTGGCTCATGACAGGTTCAGCTGCCACTCCTTTCTTTTCCGTATAATGTCTGTCGTTGTATATCGATTCAATTTATGATTGGATTATACCATGATGATGGCAACAATAACAACGATATATAATATTTTTGGTCTGGGTAAAACTAGCAAACTTGATATGAAATTCTAGTTCTTCATCAAAGATATGAAAGTACTGAATTCAGTCCCTACCCTCAACTAACGTGGAAGTGTAGAAATGTCTTGTAATAAAGTCCACATAATCATGCACATGTGGCCGGTCAATTGTCCAACTGCCATGTCATTTCCCCACATAACCCTAAACCTTTCCCATTTTTCTCTCTCGCCTCCCCCACCTAATATTTTGTGCATTTCTCCTAGTAATTAATTTTTTTTATCCAACTACAAAGAAATATAATATTTTAAAACTATCCCCACGTTTTATTCTACTCATTTTAAACTTTATAAGACTACTAGATTTTCTTTTTTTCTTGACTAAATTATATAAGACTACAAGTTAAAAACAAATAAAAGGAATAATATAAATCGTTAGTGTAAACTAATTTTAGTCTAATAAAAATATAGTATTTCATAATTATCTTTAAAAAAAATTATTGCAAAATAAGCTTATATGACAAGATGATGGATTTCCTTTGGATTACATAAAAATAATTTCTATAGTTAACGCATAACCATTAAACTCTTTTTTTTAAGAAAACATAACCATTAAACTTTTAAAATATTCATTCTTCAAGTCTTATTATATCACTCAATCTTTTTGTTTAACCATATAATCCATTTCAAGTTTTTCGCACGAGTTTCCGCGAGATGCAAAAAAGTAAGGAAAACACGATTAGGCCGTCACAATGGAAAAGAAGTGTAAAAGGGTAAAATTTTACTTGATTTGATTAATTTTTCTTTTGACTATAATTAGATGGCATTTTTTCCTATGCTTTTAATGTCATTGTACATCCGTTGAATTTATGATTGGATTCAATAAATCATATATACCATTTGACACATTATCACAATTATTCCTAGGGTTGAAAATCAAGTGGACCCTATATCCACAATGATAGCTAGTTGTATCTAGTTGTGCTTCAATGGATGTTGATCATGGGTTTTGGCATTGCTTCATACAAATTGAGTGGTCTAGTGGAAAGTAGGAGAAAAGGAATATGGATTTGGGTAGTGGATTATCTAAATGGCGTTATTATTGAGCTTTGGAAAAAAATATATGAGAGAAGAATATGGCCACTTGGAAAAGTAGATGCTATTTGCTTCTCACTTTCCGCAAAATTTTCAAATTCGTAGATATTCAAAGTATCAAATTAATAGAAAACCGATTATCTTCAACTACTACATCTTACTTTTCTTTGGCCTCAATTTCTTTTCCTATATCCTAAATTATAAACCATTTATAGTTCCATACCGGAATGTTGGAATCTTCTAAAATCCAAAGAGGGCAATGACATGACTCCAATGGGGGATAGGTATAGAAAAGGAAATTAGTGCGTACACAATCACCTTGGATTCCTAACTATTGGACGTGCTTTGTTTTTTAGAGGCAACAATTCCTTTTAGGTTTTCCTTTCTCTTTCATTCTTTATTTTTGTAGGGAATATTAATAAAAATGCCTATAGTTAAGGTAATATTAATTTTAGGTAACATTATCGCCCTTTATTTTATTTTTTACCGATTTAATCATGTGTTATAAAGTGTCAATATTATATCATTTTTTATGGGATTCTTTCAATGAAATCTAGGTTTCGATGTTTGTATGTTGAAGGTTTAGGGTTGTTTATGAGTATGATGAGTTTTTGATAAATTTTTGCTTTTGTTTTTAATAAAAAAGGATAACAATGTTGATATTTCTTTTAGAATTAAGTTAAGGGACAAGTTATTTAATTTTGCTTTTTTTTTTCTTCTAACTTTCCATTGCAAATTATTTCTCTTTCAATTTTGAGCATTTTTTAGAAGATACTGCAACATTTTACATTCCGAGGGTGAATGACCAATTGATTTACACCATTCAAGACCCGATTTGCCTTCTACTTTTGAGATCATCATGCTAGAAACTGGCTGTGAGGGATTCACAAATGTTATTATAATAATAACCGAAAACTTAGGTTAAGGTCTTTGTTTGAGAAAGGTGGACAGAAGAATAAGGTGAAAGGGATGATGTTGAGATACAATGAAGCTAAAAAAAACAATTGGCGTGACAAAAACTATATAGGAGACATAAAAACCCTAAAATTTAGGTGAAACAAACCCAAGTAGTCAGTAGAGCCATAAAGCAAAAACTATAGGGTTGGTCATTCCCACTAAGGCAAAGCAAAAAAATAAAGAAACACGAACATGACATAGAGTCCGAAAGTTCAATATTTGTTTTAGCGTATGTGGCTCTTGGAAAGAAGAAATTAAAATGCTCTCCTCCTCGATGAAATATTTGTAGTGTCGATCGAATAAAATTATATTTTTTTCGTCTTAAAATAACCAAGTCAATTGTAAAAAAAAAAAAAACTGTTTTAAAATAATTAAACTCATAATATTAATTATAATTCTAATTAATATTACTTTTATCATTCTTAATTTAATACATTTTATTTTGTATTTATAATAATGGAGAATGCACATTTGACAAGACACTTAAAATCATTTTTCTCTTTCTTTCATATATATATTTTTTAAGATGCTTGTGAAATGAACAAAAATTTAGTTATTATAAGACGCATGGAGTAGATTGTTAGTAGAAATGTTTTTTATACCGTGAATCAACCACAATGGTCAAATACTCAAATCATTATAACCGTTTGATTTTGATCACAATTGTAAATTTGTAACTGTTGCTGAATTATGTGTCATTGGTTAATTTTGGTTGACAATCACATAACGGAAGACAACAAGAGATGAATTATTCAAGTGGACCATCATATATCCACAAAGTTTTGCATTCGAGAGTTCCGAACATTTGTTTTTTGCTAAAGGATCTTGTCATTAATTTACAGGGTTAATTAAGTTTTTAGTCCCTATAAATATTCATAGTTTTGTTTTTAGTCCCTACAAAATAAAATCACACTTTTTAGTCTCTGTAAAATTTTCCATCAGCATTTTTAGTCCCTAATAAATTTTTTCATCAGCACTTTTAGTCCCTGTAAAAAAAATTCATCAACAGTTTTGGTCCCTAAAATGCTTAAGGAAAATGTCACAGGAACTAAAAAGTGTGATTTTATTTTGTAGGGACTAAAAACAAAACTGTGAATATTTATAGGGACTAAAATCTAAATTAACCCTAAATTATATAAGAGGTCCTAAGTTATTTAGTTATAATAAATTGGTTTTTTTATGTTTTTTTTTATACCACTTAGATCTTTCGAATTATTTAACTATAACAATTTAGGAAGTTTAAATCTTAAAAATGTAAGTTATTCGAGGTTTTAAAATTACAATTAAATAATTTAAAGGATTTAAGTAATACGAAAAAACTTAAAAGACTAACCTATAACTTAAGAGACGTAAGTGGTGCAAAAAAAAGTTAAAAGATCAACTTATTATAATTAAATAACTTAAAAGATTTATGATGTAATTTAGCCTTTGTTTTTCAATTTTCCTTCCGATAGCAAGGTTTTTTTTTTTAATGGCCTTCGGTTAGCAAGGTGTGGACTTGTATTTGTTGGGCACCAATTAGCAATAGGAAAATGCAAGCATTGCATTTTTAATTTTTATTGGTAGTTTAACGTTGGTATATCAAGGGTGAGTAATATGTCTCACATTGGATGGAAAAACGAATGTTAAACACTTTATAAGTTAGATGATCTATTAACTAACTAATTATGTCTTGAGTTTTATGGCAAAAGTATGATAAGACCCAAAGTGATGATCCCCTGGACCCCTTCATGACCTAACATTGGTATATGTTCGACAAAGGTTCGACCGACTCCTTGTGTCGTAAGTCTTCCTAATCAAGGTTGTTCAGGCGACATATCCCGTTGAATGTGGCAATGACGGTACAAATAGAAGTTGATGAAAAAACTTCTGTTTGAGGGGGCATACCCATGAAGAATAGATGGACTCACTCGAAGGAGAGATTAGTGAGAGGACCTATAAACCTAATGCCTTAAGGTTTTTGGTAAAAGTGTGATGTCTCTTTCACTTGTATAAATGTTCGATACCCGATGTGATGATCCCTCTAGACCCCCCTCATGAGTCATGACATAACAGTGGTATCAGAGTTGAGGTTTGAAAGGAGTTCAATCAACTCCTTTTGTCAAAAGTCTTCATGAGCAAGGGTGTTCAGGCAGCGTATCCCGTTTATTGCAGCTACGACGATACATGTAGAAGTGGATGAAAAGCTTTTGTTTGAGGGGGCATACGACATATCCATGAAGAATGAATGGACTCACACTCAATGGAGAGATTAGTGAGAAAACCCATAAATTCAATGTTTTAAGTGTAGCGTCTCTCTCACTTGTATGATTGTTCGAGATCCGATGTGATGATCCCTCAGACCCCCTCATGACCTAAAACTTCTTCCCTTAGATTGTATGGAATGTTCCTGGGATTATCATCGTAAAGGTGCATGTACCCTCTCCCTTTGTACTCCTTGTAATTAAAAAAAAACACTTTTAAAATTACACGCATGGTTGATCGAAAGATGTGTTTGTATATGGAGCATGCAACTCATTTAAAGATTATAAGATATGACTTTGTTAGGGATATTCTTTTTTATATATTCAGGTGGGTGGGAGTGTCAGTGAAGAAGGAGACCCCTGTGAACTTCCTGAATGACTCGCTAGATAGAAGATTGACACTTAGGTCTGCAGATGTTATGGTGTACGGATGAGTAGGAGGAAAACATGCAAGTGCGGACTTGACCTGGGGTTTCACTACTCGTGGGATTAGGGATCGGGTTTTTTACGGTATGACATGCAACCCTAAAAGTTGCGTCAAACAAAGTGGTCAAACATAAGAAAGCGTGTTTTGACAATCAAAATGCTTTTATATAATGATTTTTATATATATAAAAAAAATGATATAGGAACGATGCTTTTGTACCATTTCCTTTCGACACTTTTGCCTTCCTAACATCAGAGGTTGTTGCCCTTCTACATAGAGTTCAAAGGATCATGCACATCAATGTCTATGTCCATGAATGTTGTGTTTACGATGATTGATTTTACTATCCAAAAAGGTCTAGCGGCGCAGCTTATTGCATGTTTGTCATCTATTCATGTGTAATTAATCATTGATATATAATAGTAATAAATAAAATTTAATCCAAAAAAAAAACTATACTACTTTTTTTATATAAAAAAAAAAAAGAAAAAACTTCTACTACTATCAAACTATACTAAAAACTTCTAAAATTACACATTATTTGATCGATAACAATCAGACTGTGTGAATATGATTGTGTGTGATCTAAAAATCACTTTTACCTCAATTGCTTCATTAAAACCACACCTATGTGATTTATGAATCAATATCGAAGGAAAAAAAAGTTTTTTCTCTAATTTCAATGGATAAATCTACAAAGAAAAATTATGTTTTTTTTTCCTTAACAATGATAAACAGACCCATCTAAATTTCCTTAGTATAGTTTGATAGTAGTAGAAGTTTTTTCTTTTTTTTTTTATATAAAAAAAGTAGTATAGTTTTTTTTTTGGATTAAATTTTATTTATTCAACATTTTAACTTTTCCTTATCTTTCTCTTCCTATCATATCTATCACATCATTATATTTTTGGCTTAAATGCATTTGTGACCCCTTAACTTTTAAAAATTATGATTTTGGGCTGCTAACAAAAAAAAATAACAATTTTACCTCTTAATTTTACAAAACGTTGCAAAGTTGTTAAGAAGACGCCACATGTCCAAAAATAGGGAGGCAAAATCACAACTTTTTGTAAAGATAATGGACCAAAATATCTTATTTTCCTAAAGATAGAGGGTCAAAAGAGTATATTTCGCCAAAATTAGAGGGTCAAAAAGAATATTTCCATAAAGATCGAGGTCAAGTTTTTATTTTCAAAATCACAGCGTTTTAAAACATAAAGGGGAAAAATTGCATTTAAGCATATATTTTTCTGTTTCTATATCTTTGTTTAAATGTATATACACTACATCAAGTATAAATTAAACATTTTTTTTTAAAACGCTAACGAGTGTTATAAAGTCTTACATGTTTAAAAACTTAAAGTATAAACTATATTTTAAAAATTGTATATTTAACAGATATCGAAATATTTTCCTTCAAAAAAAAACATATGTCGAAATATTTAAAACTAATTTTTCTACAAAAAAACTTAGTAATTGTTTTCTTTTTTAAATATTAAAATTATATCAACGTATTAAAAATTGTATACGCATATAGTTTAAAATATTAAAAAAGCAATTGAATGGAGGATATACTTCAATAGACACTTTTTCTTTTGAAAATTGTTGTTCACACATTTGAGAAGGCTGAGAAACACATGTAAAATACGAAATTGTCCTTCGACAGTTAACTGCCGAGGATTTCCTAAACCAGCTGCAGTCAACTGCCGAGGAAAACCTCGATAGTTAACTGCCAAAAAAACAATTATGCAGACAGTGGGTTCTACATAATTGTAAACATTTCCAAGCCATTTTTTCGGCCAGTTTTTACCTATAATTAAACCAGAACATTTCCAAATGCAATATTCTCATACGACATTTAAACTCAGTGATAAACAAAAAAAATACAATATTTTTTACAATTGTCCATAATTAAATCAAACCAACATTTGGTTCAAATTACACAAAGGTTCGAAATTCATCAAAACGTTACATAATGTCCATAATTAAGTGTCCATAATTAAACAACACATTACAATCTTCTTGTCGTCCTCCTTTAATCTACCGGCAAGAATGTGTCCTTCTAAATCCGGCTTCATCGCATGGTTGTGAACTCCATTAAGAATGTCCAATCCCCATTCATGTGTTTGCCTACTAAGATATGCACTAACCATGAACACGCACCCACATTTTCTTAAGCTCGTTGTCGCATGCTTCGGTTTTTTTTCCGACACTTTGTGAGCTCCACTCCTTTCACACACTAGGCACAACATTGGACTGACCAAGCTTGATCTTTGTGTAACAATTGTAAATCCCGCCTTATTTGCTTGACGACGTGCCCACTCAAACAATTCTTCTCTATCTTTCCACTTAACGTCGTCTGAAAAAAAAACCTAACCGTGTCAACTTCGTGGGCATGAAGTGGGAGGACACTGGAGTCAACATTTTTAGAAGCTTCAACATGGACGGAAGCTCCATCAATGTTTGGTTTGGCTACAACCTTAGGCGGTTTGACATCTCCAAAAATTTCGACAAAATTTGGTTTTGTCTCTCCCGGATCATCTTCCGCGTTCTCTACCATTATTATAATAAAACAACACAAAAATATGAATTAACAACTAACTAATGCATAAACATCAATGCCATAATGAATTAAAACAAAAAAAAACAAAGGAAATTTTTTTTGAAAAATTGGCAATAGCTGCCTTTTTTTTGTTGTGAAAATTTTTTCACAAGTAATTCTTGGAGCTTAACTACCGAGGTTTTCCTCGGCAGTATACTACCGAAATATATCTTGGTAGTTAACTGCTGAGGTTTCCCATGACAGAGTTCTATGTAACTGACGTAAAAACCTATAATAAATGCAAAAAATCAACCGATTAAAATGCTCAATACCTGGTTTTTTACGTCAAAAGTGTGTTGATACCTCCTATGTTTGATGCTTCAATGATTTTGGAGCAAGATTTGATGGAAAAAAAATTGGATTTGGGGATTGGATGGAAAAGGAAAGAAAGTTGATGATGAAATAGTGTGTAGGGGGAGCATGTGACTGTTTCATCTGATGAAGCATTTTTCTTGGCAGTTAACTACCGAGGTTTTCCTCGACAGTTAACTACAGCCAGTTTTTGAAAATCTCGACAGTTAACTGCCGAGGGATAATTTTGTATTTTACATGTGTTTCTCAGCCTTCTCAAATGTGTGAGCAACAATTTTCAATTCTTTTTTACTATGAGTGGTAAAAAATGGGAGAAAATTGTTTGTAAGAACCATGGAACTCTCTTTGACTTTTGAAAAAAAATGGAGACTCAAAAGGACAGCCACCTCTTGCAATTTGCGGATCCATTCTTGGGTGGGGCACACTTGATTGGATTGTCGACCAACAAGATCATCCTTAGACTAATCGTTATAGGAAAAAATTAAAATATCAAGGTCAAAACGGATCCCAAATCAATTTGATTTTTTTATTTTATTTTATAAAATAGTTCTCTTTTTGACTCCATCCGTTTCTTTTTAAGTATCGTTTTAGAATTTTAACACAAAAATTTCTTTTTAAGTATCGTTTTAGAATTTTAACACAAAAATAACGAAGTGTATTTTTCACACTTAAAAAGGAACTTAGAACCTAGGGAGTATAAGACAAGATCAAATTGATAACTAAAAAGAGAGGTTCCGATTAAATTGATACTCTACTTTAATTTTTATCAAATGCTCGTAGATATTATTAGGAAAAAAAAACATAAAAACTGGAGAACATAAACCTAATCGAGTAAAACTACACAAGTGTGTAAGTCGGACCCAAATGGATGATACAAAAATTAAAACAATACACTAGTGAATCAACCTTTAGTTAATCTAAAACTAACTAAAGGTCTTTGATATGGTGATTGAACCCTCTGTCAACACGGAGGCGGTTCATGTACCATCAACTCCTTGCAACAATGGTAATAAGCTAAACAACCATTTCGAGCCTTATAGTCAAAATCAAACAAAGTGAATGGCGAATCTTAAATTGGCGAATGAATCGTTTGCTAACACAGAAACAATTCAAGATCCATCAACTCCCTGCACGACAGCAAACATTAATGAGTGGAGAGTAGATCCTACCTCCAACACGGTAATTGATGAATCCACATGCACCAACCATTCACTGCAATAATTCACAACAAATTAATAACCATTTATGTCCCAAAAGTCCAAATTCAATCACAACTGATCGAACCGGATTCCACAACGAATACTACCACCCAAAACACTGTCGTTGTGTCTGTCGACGAACCAAACCAGGAAAACTGCAAATCTCAACAGACCTGGAAGAATCAGAAATCAGCAGGCAGTGCATCAACACCATGACATGTCCACAGCGGCATAGAAACCAACCCAGCAATTTCAACATAAGCTTTCCTGAACCAACTCAAGATCCGACGCATCAAGACCCCACGACAAATCAAAAAATTGGCGGTGACCAAGGGAACCATCGTCGAGAGAAGAAATGCGAGCTGACCGGCGAACCATCGCCGAAAAGAGGCAGTATCAGGCTTCCTTGAAAAAAAAGTTGTCGTTCTGATTGCGTTGAAGGAGCAGCTGAACGATGCACAACCCATAAAGGGAAAGATCTCCAGATCCGCCACCATAGCACATGACTCCAGAGCCATCGACTACGATGCCGTCTGCGTAACTTGTCGGGGATCTGGAAATACTTTTTTTTATTTTTAAATAGCTTATTTTCTAGAAAATCATCCTTTAAAATAAAAGGTCATGTTAACCAATGTATTTGAAGCACTGGTTAAAGAATTAAATATATTCCCTCCAATCACATTTATAAGCAAAAAAAAATTATTCAGATTCATTGAATAACTGATGTATTAAACTATAATATAATTCAGATATATCAGTTATTCTTCTTCAAAAAGATACATCATCTATTCAATGAATATGAAAAATAATAATTGTTTATAAATGTGAGAGAGGGAGTAGTAGTATTACATTGGAAGTTATGATGTCAATTCCTCAAAAGTCAAAAAATTATTGTTTTCAATTATAAAAAAAAAATCTTTTTTGTCTTCCTTAATCGATGCATGAGACACTGGTTAACATTTTCCTAAATTAAATAAATGAGGAATTCATAGTTCTAATACTAACAACTTGATTCTATTTTGTTAAATTAATATAATACTTATTTTATTTTTGAAGAAAAATATTATTCCCTCCATCCCAAAATAATTTAGTTGGTTGAGTATTTCATACATACCAATGCACAATTATGATATTTAATTATTTATTAGCAAAAAATATAAAAAGTTGATATTTTTAAAATATTCATCGAAACAAATTGAACAATATAATGATAAAAAAATATCAAAATTTGTTATTTGAATAGTACATATGGTCAAACAATGCCAAATATTTTGGGGTGAGTGAG
>Ga0228711_1005673_pt1 | contig 18941 bp, 10 predicted proteins | sample MedpolnodulmetaG_2_FD_177996 | JGI IMG/M metagenome (GOLD analysis project Ga0228711, IMG submission 177996) | Root nodule microbial communities from Medicago polymorpha collected in Santa Monica, California, United States - brown nodules | ecosystem: Host-associated > Plants > Roots > Nodule...
AATATTGTTTGAAATTTTTTTTTTTTTTTTAAGAATAGTTAGATATTTTTAACACTTGCATAAATACTGTACTGTATAGTTTCATGCTTATATAAGTATTTTCATATTGGCGCAAACATTTAATCCAAATCATGCTATAGTTTCATGCTTATATAAGTAGTTTCTATAAGAGAAATATAACTAGTTTCATGAAATAGTATTAACATTTAATACTGTATAAATATTTGCAACAACTTATATAAGTAGTTTCTGATATAGTTTCATGCTAGCAAGCTACTAGTACAAATACATCAACAACGAGAGAAACACAAATCATGAAGGAATGCTTTATAATTTCTAATATAGTTTCATATCAGCTACTAGTAGTTTCTGATATAGTTTCATATCAGTTACTATAATTTCTTATCAGATATATTGAGAATGACTGCTTTATAATAGAAATTGGAAAATACAACTACTAACCTCAACATCACCGCCATTTGCTCTTTGACGAATATATCACGCACAATACACATTTCCTAAGACCTGGATCGCGGAAGAAGGACAAAAGGAAAACAACAAGGTGCCGCATATAGACGGAACACCTCAAAACCAAAAACCCCTACAAACTCCAATTCCCCAAAAATGATGCAAAATTATACATGCTACTAAAAGGCATGCATACTCGTGCATCAACAGAGAACCACCAAAACTGCCAAGCCAAAACACACAACAGGATGGCTCTCCCAAACTCAGCAGCGGCAGGAACAAACAGGCCCTAAAACATCAGGAGAAGCGGGCCTCACACATCAGCGAACAGCAAGAAACAAACAAAGCACAATAGGTGTCTTGTGCCCTGCTAAAGAGGACCGTAAGTAACATGAAAAACAAGAAAAACCATCCTTCCTAACACTGCCGTAACATACATAAGTGCTTTAAGACATCAAAAACACAACTACAGCACCACCAAACTGTTGTACCAGTCGCGCATACCAGAAGGAAAACAACCAACAGCTGGCGCACAAAACTGACAGCCTGCCAAAACAGCACTAATTACCGCAGCAAGCAATCCCGGGGGCTCCAGCTCCATTCGTAAAACAAACATGCCGGAGTATTAAACCTCGACAATAGCCACCTCCAAGACATTACCTTTACCTCTTCTACAAGCACTTCCCACGTTGCACCCTCATTATTGAAAATACACCTGTTCCTCGCTTGCCAAATAACCCAAATTACACCATGCCAAATCATACGCAAACCCTTTCGGATTTTCTTTGATTGATCCCCCATTCCAATAACGTTAAAAATGGTTACAGGAGTGACATAAGAATAGTAAATCAATTTTAAGAAAAGAACTTATATTCTTGGAATCAGTCTTCTTTTTGCTGAGTATAAGCAAAAAATCACAATTTTTTAACACCAATTTTTACAAACTGTCCGGTGGCCTAGACTATAAGCAGAGAGATGCCATCATTTCTTAACACCAATTTTTACAATTAATCAACTCATCAATTCATTAACACCAATTCATCAATCATTAACACCAATTCATCAACCATTAATCAATTTTTCAATTACAAAATCACAAATAATCAATTTTTCTAAAACCTTAAAACAACTATACAAGGAAGGAAGGCAGGATGGAGAATAATGAATCAAGTCATGTACAAATTGGGCCCCAACTTTGGGTGGCACTTCCTCAATCCATACTTGAATCCTGTTCTTTTTACCCAGCACAAAACACTCACGCCCAACTGAAATGAATTGATCTACGAAGGTTGAATTGAATTGATCGACGAAGAAATCAAGAATTGAACTAGCTAAGGAATGGTAGCTGCTGATAGCATGCATGATAACTGCTCTCAAGAATTGAACTAGCGTGAGTTAACTATGCAACAATTAACACTTGTGTGACTTAAGTCACGTTGCGTTAATTAAGTAACACTGAAATTAACACTTGGATTACTTAACTAACGCAAGGGTATTTTCGGTATTTTAGTTGGACGCGAGCAAAATCTGCTGGGTAAAGAGCAGAATTCTCCATACTCTATCTCCCTCTTTAAGGTCTAATTGTGCTAAACTATGAGCTAGTTTCCCATTTCTATCTGTGTGCTGAAAAGTTACTCTTCCTCTTCTCACACGGTTCACACATTCCCAAATACCCATAACTAATAGTAAAAGTAGGATTATTCGTCAATTTTTGTTGATGATAAACCGGGCATATTGGTCAAATTTTGCTCATTCTCCCGTGGAATTTCAAATTAGTCACAAAAATATATTAGTACATTAATAAAAGCATTTAATGTTAATTTTTTAGTAATGATTGAATGGTATAATATGATTTGATTTGACTTTGGCTACTTCCTAATATATATATTTTTTTGAGGAGTTCCTAATGTATAATTATTACTAAATAAATTTAAAGATTTATTCCTTTTTTGAACTTCTCTTAATGAGAAGAATCCTAATTAACCTATTTTGAAAATTAGATGAAAGTCAATCATATATTTTTTGAAGGAATCATTCAAATCTTTTTTTTTGAAGGGGGGAATCATTCAAATCTTAAATATTAACTTTTCAATGCGATGCTAACTTATTCTCTACTATTCCCAAAAAAAAAATCTATTCTCTATTTTTATTATTATTATGTATAAAAATAATTCTGTAAAAAAAAACTAATTTTAATTATTTCCTGAAAAAACTAATTTCAATTATTTACTTATTTTGACAAGTTTAATTATTTACTTAGCCAAAAATGAAATTCCTTGATCGAGCGCTTAGATGAGATGACACGGGTCTCTTCTAGCATAATCAAAGTTCTGAGTTTAAATCTAACTTTTGACATGCAACAACGTTTTATTTTTACTTTTAGAGAATGCAACAACATTAAAACTCTTAAGAAAAATTTACCGTTTATTTAAACCCTACAAAACTTGAGAGATTAATCTTCCGCGATCACATGCGTGAAGGATGTCTGACTTACACCATACTAAGGGAAAACTCTTTGTCAAGTTCAAAATGACAAAAATAAAATTGGACAGCCCATCTGCGCGCCTCTTGCATGAGTGCTTTTTTTGTTGGTTTCTTATATGTTCTCTGTCCACGAGGTTATGTTGTCTGAAACACCTATATAATTAGGAAAAAAAGATTCGTCTCACATGGAAATCATGTGGAATCCAAACCATTGATTGATATAATAGGAAAGAATAAATGAATGCAAAATAGGAAATAAAAAACGATAAATGAGTTTAATGGTTTCTTTAATTGAAAAAACATGAGAGAACATAATAACTTAAAGGCTTAATAGCAGTTTTAGCCCCCTAAGAAAAAAATCTACAAAACGGTCCTCTAAGTTTTGTGTGGCAGTTTTGACTCCCAAGGCCAATTTTGACTCGGTCTACGCTGACGTGGCACCCTAAGTGAGGTGCTACGTGTTTTTTATTTATTTATTTTTTTACCAAAAATTGGTCTTGGGGGGCCAAAGCTGCTACAGTTGCAAAACTTAGGGGGAGATTTTGTAGTTTTTTCCTTAGAGGGCCAAAATCGCAACTTCGTGAAAGTTAGGGGGCGAAAACTGCTATTAAGCCTAACTTAAAAGGGACTTGTTTGTTGTTTGTAAAAAAAATAATAATCTTGTTGACGAGTGCCCTAAAGGCACTCTTTAAGGTTTCCCAATTAAGAAATTATTCCTTAAAAAAAATTTAACACTTCAATTTCCGATGCATGGAATGTACAATTTTTCATAAAAAATTACTATTTCAAGTCCTTAAAGAGTTCCCTAAGGGCACTCGTTAACATTTCCCTAACTTGAAAGAATCTCCTCTTTGTTAAGAGATATTTGTATTACACTATCTTCTCCTTTACATCAACAAAAGCATTCTCCTTTAAAACAAAAAATCAAAAATAGTGTTCAGACAAGTATGATGTCGGTCTCTCAACTTGTTTTTATTGCGTTAATGCATATAAATAAATTACGAACAATAGTTTTTATGAAACTTTGATTTTTATTAAAATTATATGTATATGTATTTTCCACGTTCATATTGTAATAAATTATACTTATTTTTATTTCAATGACACCAAGAATACATTTACAATACATCTATACTATATATAAAGAAAGTAGACCATTTTTGACTGACTTTTTTTTCCCTTCCAATTATACTTTTGAGCAAATTATTTTAAAAATAAAAAAGTTAAACTAAGCCAGCTAAATTGGCACCAAGAAGAATCAAACTTAAGACCTTGAGGGGCACTCTAAGGTTTCAAACCAATACCACCTGACCAACCCAAATGGGTTTTATAGTTGGTATCATCGAATAAGATAAGTATAATTTGTTACAGTATAAAAGTGCAAATTATTTATTATCTACTAGCGGAAAGGCGGGACTATCGTGCCCGTCTGTCTGCTCTTCTTATCGCGCTTACGTGTGTGTATATTTTATTATGTTTGTTTGTATAATTTTCATTACAATTTTTAAATTTATAAATATTAATGGAAATTATTCATGCATCGATTTTTCTACAAATTATTATGAAAGGATATAACGAAATTATTTATTAACTCGGCGTCTTCTGGTTTGTCAGCATATAAAAGAAAAATAAAATAATGATCATTTTCTTATTGATTATATATATATATTGGTAGATAGACGAAATGGCAAAGCCATTATAAACTCACACACACAAGTGGAGGTACCGGGGTTGAAACCCCGATCATGGCACCCGGCCTAACAAGTGGAGGCATCCGAGGATGGATGACCTCCTGGGAAGTCCCCTTGTGTTGCACCTCTTCTTATTGATTATATTTATAGTGACACATACTTGATCTAATTTTTAAAACTTTTTTTAAGGATAAAAGACAAAAAGCTCGACATCTACTCATATCGTGTTTGTTACACGATATATTTTGTGTGGTACCAAAAAAAATTATGTTTCTTACATTTTTTTAATATTTGAATTTACTCTCATCCATTATCTTTTTTAAATGATAAGAAAAAATGGACATATACAATTTGTTATATTTTGTTTTAATATTTGAATTTACTCCTATCTATTTGTTATATGTGATATCTGCATTGAAAGTTGAGGGTAATTTTAGAACGAGAAAAAACAGTCCAAGAGATATAAAAGAGGCTATTTTCATTATATATAGTATATATACCAATAATTTTAATCAAAATCAAATTAATTTTAATCAAAATTTCGGAAAAATTAATGTTGTAAAAGGAATACATGGTTTTGGGTTAATTTTTTCACTTCCAATTATATTCTTAATTTTTTTTTATTATAAGAATACTATTTCATTGGTGTCATTCAAAAAGATAAGAATTTATATTATTTTTTGTTACAATATATTTATCTTTTTCAATAATACCAATAATATAACATATATAATATCTTTCCGCAAAACATATCAAATATAATATACATTTTATCTTTTTGAATGACATGTAACAAAATAGTATAAATTATAAAAGTATAATTTGTTATGATATGAAAGTGCAAAATTCAATGACATTGAAACCTATAATAATGAAATTAGTTTCTCTCAAATAGTAGTAGATATCATAACAATATTTATTTATGTTTTTTGAGCGAACAATATTTATTTATGTTAAAATAGTTTAAAATGTAGTGTACATATTTAATTCTTAAGAGAATGAAATGCAATTCAAGCATCTCTTAAAGCAGGATAATATAATTTACACTTGATTTTAATTTTCAATAGATGAGAGATGCGAGTTTATATTTCAAATACGAGTGTTCGCGGTGCTGTTTAGTTTCTTTTTTAAAGTTAAAAGTCAAGCAAACCGCAAGATAAAAAAATAACAATAGTAAAACACAACATATTTTCTACAAGGTTTTCAATTTCATCGAACATTACAATTTCATTTTCATCCAACAATTTTTCCAACTACATTGACCAAATAAAAAACGTGCACAAAAAGTAATCATATCTTTAATAAATGCAAAAGAATAAGATTTTATTATTCTCTAAAAGTTTAAGTAGCAGATAAATACATTTTTAAATAACAAACAAAGAAGAAACTTAAAAAGAGAAAATATATATATTTCCTTTTATAAAATTTTATTTGTCTCTTAAACCTTTATTAATTTTTTGGCTGAACTTATGACCCAAGGTGAGGTTTGGTTGTTGATTTTTACTGTCTGACCTATCGGAGGATTTTTACTTGGACCGATGTGGTATGCCTCGATATAGGTGTTCTTAGGCGGTTGTTTTCTTTTTGTTTCCACTTTTTTTGTTTCTTTTGGAGGGTTTTGGCCTAGTCCTCCCTCTTGTATATATTTTTTTAATAATATTTCTGAGTTTGGGGGTTCATTGGATGCCAACCTAGTTGGGATGTCGTTGCTTCCCCTTGATGCATGTCCTTTCTCCTGGTTTAGCGGGAAAAAAAATTAATTATTGTTTTTCTTATGTTACAATTTGGTTTGGTTTGGTTTGATTCGATCAGTAAAATAAAAACCGCAAACACAACCAAATCATGCGATTGAGCAAAAAAATGGTCCGAATACATCCAAACAAATGTGATTATTGCAGTTTTAATTTGAATTTGTTTGGTTTATGATTTTTCTTTTGGATTGGTTCAATTTTGGACACCAAAACAAATGTAATTTCCTCTTTTTTTTTTAAAGGGAGAATGTTATTTATTCTTATTACTAGTGAAAATACGGACACTCACGTGCCCGTCTTTCCGCTCTTTTTATTGCGCTAACGTTTGAAAATTACGAGTGGTGTTTTTTTTATGAAATTTTAATTTTGATTAAAACTAAAAATATAAATGTTTGTTACTTTCAAGTTATAACAAACCAAATTATCTATTTCAATGACAAAATATAACCAAAAAAAAATCTTGATATTGTTTTTTAGTGACACCAACAATAATCTTTGTTATATAAAAAGTTGTTTAAGAGTATAATTAGGATAATGAAAAGTATGTATAAATATACTGATCTAATTTGTTACACTTTTTAAATGATAAAGGGAAAGAACAGATATATATAATCATAACGTGTTTATTATACTTTTTTTAATATTTAAATTTATTCTCATCTATTTGTTTTTTATACAGTATTGATTAATTTATGATTTAGTACCATATAAGGATACAACGCCTCGCAAGTTTCTTGGTGAAAAGAAACAAAAACCTAGAAATACATTAATCATATATTTCTGATATATATCACAAGCCGTCACCTCCATATGTAACACAAACTTTTGTACGCCAACGTAGTTCAAAGCAACCTCAACAAATATTCAAATGTCACTTCGTTTTCAATTTTAAAAGATATTTTTAATTATTTGTTTTCTTCTCTCTCTTTTTATAAGATAAAGTTTAGAGGAATTTAAGGAACAACACCATTTGATCACAAGGGTGTGAATTGGCATGCAAAGAGGTGAAATGAAGCTTGATGAAGATCTTGATCACAAGCTTGACCGTGAAGATGATTTTCAAACAGATGACGAAGAAAATCAAGCAGATAGGGATTTTGAAAATCAAACGGATGATGATGATACCGTATCATCAGATAATAAGAATTCACCTCCTTCCAGAAATTTATCCAATGAGGTTGATTTTAACCCCACATGGCCTCAAACCTATAGGTAATATTTATGATGCATTTCTTAATTATATTATGGTTTGGATCATTGTTTTCATTTTTCTATTTATATTTTTCTTTATTTACATCATCACCTCTAGATTTCTCTACATTCAAATCCTGCGGTGGTGCAACCCTAGTTGGGATGTCTTCTTCCTTTTTAATGGCTCGTTGTCTCTGTTGGTTTAAAAAATATATGTATATGATCGCAATACAATTTGTCTCGTATAATTTTGTATAGCTTTGGCTTTTGCCATTTGCATTTGGTTTCTTTAATTATCGGTTTTGGTTTAGATGAAAATTAATACTATTCTTTATTAGCTCCACTTATCGGGTTGAAGTATCTCTTGTACTTGACTTTTAGAATATATTAATTTGTCCTTAGAAAAAGATGAGAATCGATGAGAATCACGACCTCTTTAATATAATGAAATTCATTCATGGTAGTGTTAACACTATAAAATTTATAGGCAAATTAATTTGAATATATGGTTGTTATAGCATTGCAACATATTTTCATGCATGCCGGATAACACACAATTGTCTCCCAAGAAATTTTTGATGAAAATGTTTTGTGTTGTTCTTAAATGACAACATCACGTCGACATATTAATCGAAGTTTTCTTAAATATGTAGCTTCTGATCCACCGTGATTTTGGTGTTTTCCAAATGCGCACTAAATTTGTTTGATTTTATGTATAGGACATCGATGGATATGTTAACAAGTGTAAGTGTAACACCACCTGGAATTAGTTTCCTAAAGAGATTTGGTTCAGCAGGGAAGGGTAGTTATCTCTATAAGGAAAACCAAGATGATTATAATTCTTTAACTATACCTCTTGTTTCCGAGGAAAAATCAATCAAAGAAGAGTATCCAACTTCAACAACATCTCATCATCAATCACTTGGTAGCTGTCCAAAAATCTCTACCTCTGAATTTCCAACACCACAGAGGCAATGCTCCTTTGCACAATCAGTAATTAATGGTATCACTAATTTGCTCTATAATTAATTTCTCATCTGCATATGTCTTAGAGGGGTAACCTTGACGCAACTGGTAAATTTGTAGTCCTGTGACTGAAAGGTCATGGGTTCAAGTCCTGGAAATAGTCTTGTGTAAAAAACTGGGTAAGACTGTGTACAATACACCAAAAATGGTGGGACCCTTTCCCGGACCCTGTGTATGCTGAAGCTTTAGTGAACTGGGTTGCCCTTTATATATCTTATAGTGTCTTTATTTTCAAAGAATTAATATCAAATTTGTTTTGGATGAAGGAACCAATCTATTATGTGGGATAGGACTTATGTCCATTCCATATGCAGTAAAAGAAGGAGGGTTGTTGAGCCTTACATTACTGCTACTGTTTGCTGTCATTTGTTGCTATACTGGACTTTTATTGATGAGGTGTTTACAAAGCTACCCTGGACTCCACACTTATCCGGATATTGGCCAAGCTGCTTTTGGAACTGCTGGTCGCTTGGGGATCGCGGTAAGTACAATGATAAGGTTTACAAGCATGGTTTTAAATAGCAGTCGTGGTCATAGTGAGAGCAATAATATTGTAAAGAATCGCGATGAAATACGGCTGATATGGCCTCAAAAGCGGTCATGTTGTGGTTTTGGTAACATAAAAAACTGCTATTCTGAGGCTTAGATGGCTATCGTTGACCTTCGTTTAAAACCTTGATTACAAGTATAATATAAATATTAGGACTGAGTTACAAAAAAGGTATGCAACCACGATTTTGACTACAACATCAAGGTTTTTATTGTCTTTATGACTGTGGTTGAGACCGCATTCGCGGCATTTGACCACAATTTAAAACAACTTGTGTATGTGTCTGTTTGTGTGCGCTTTTGAATATAAAGTGAAATCTAACAACTATGTGTTGTCCAATTGCAGATCGTTTTATACATGGAACTATTTGTAAGTTCAAGATTTGATCTGCTTGCAGTGCTTTTTATATATTGTTTTGCTAAATTTAATCTCTCGTGTATGCTCAAAGGTGCATAGTTCTTACTGTAGGCTTCTTGTGTTGAGTTTTTAACACTTATAAGTGATAATCTCTCATCACTTTTCCCCAACACCAGCATGACCATAGCTGGCACTGAACTTAGTACACATCAAGTTTTCGGCATCACCGCAGCTCTTCTTGTTTTACCAACAGTTTGGTTGAGAAATCTAAGCCTACTTTCATATATTTCAGGTTAGTTTATTGCTCAAAATCATACGTTCTTTACGATATAGTTAAATAACGAATATAACTGCACTCTGGTGTAGCGGAATCTGAACAAATTTCCATTGTTCCGCGATATGCTATTAGTACAAAATATTGTCAAAAAGCGGCTATAACGGCACTATATCATTGTTGCAAATCAGAATTTGAACATACCATTATATTTCTTTCTTTGAAGTTTAAAATGTCGATCTTAATTATTGTTTACTTTTGTATTCAGTTGGAGGAATATTTGCTACAATAGTTGTAGCACTTTGCTTGTTTTGGGTTGGTGCAATAGACCAAGTTGGAATTATTAATCCAGGAAACAAACTTATAGACATTGAAAAAATATCTGTATCAATTGGTCTCTTTGGTTTTGGATTTGCTGGCCATGCAGTTTTTCCAAATGTCTACTCTTCCATGAAGGATCAATCCAAATTCCCATTAGTTCTATATATCAGGTTAGTATAAAATTCTCTATTTATGTTTGAGATTTTTCTCATTTTATAGAGTAAAGTAAAATATGGCAATTGTCGTAAGAAAATAAGTGGTTGATATTATATTCATGCTTATAAGTTACGGTGCGCAACCGCAATTGCGGGTGCAATATGACGATTTTATAGGTCTCCATAATGGATTCACAACTGCAATTGTCGCCGCATTTGTCTGCATTTTATCCGCAATATAGAGGTTCGCAGCATAAGCACAAATGCGACCTCTACCGCGATTTTAAACCATGACGCTACTCATTAATTTTGGCGTAATTAAAGGAATAAACCTTCGACATAATTTTTTTTTTGACATTAATAAGTACTTCTATTTTTTCTCTGTTATAGTCAAATATTAGTGCAGTTTTGCTCGAGCAATTCTCATTCATTTTATTTTCTTGTGCAGTTTTGCTTTCTGTCTTGTTATGTACACCAGTGTAGGAGCAGTTGGCTATTTATTGTTTGGTGACAAAACTGAATCCCAGTTTACCTTAAACCTGCCCAAAGAGTTATATGCATCAAAGATAGCAACCTGGACAACTGTAAGAAATTAAAATTTAATCTGCTTGTTTTATCACATAGATGACACATTTTAACAAATTTTTGTGTTTTATTTTATATATATAGGTTGTGACACCTCTGGCAAAATATGCCTTAACATTATTGCCTATTGCATCAAGCATAGAGGAACTTGTCCCTTCTCCTAGGCTAAGATGTTATCCTATGTCTATTCTTATCAGAACAACTTTAGTGTTTTCAAGTTTAGTTGTGGCCCTTTCTTTTCCATATTTTGGTAAGTATTATCCATACTATTATCACTACCTTTGTGCATTCCTTTTCCTTACTTTGTCTCTTCATAGTTTGTGGCATTTTGAGAAACACATCTACTCTCACCTCAAAAATCACCCTTGGCTAACTCAATGACTCAACTAACACCTATTTCACCACTAAGTCGTTAACATCGTTTAACATCATACACTACAACTGAAATTGCGGCTGCTATATAAAGGTTTTAGAGATATCCTCAACGGCAATCTTGACGCCAATTGAAGCCACATTTGCTCATGTTTTGCAGCACATATGCACTCGCACTTGCAATCGCAATTTAGAACCACGACGCACATTGCTTTCTTACATGCCAATATGTTACTCATTATTGTAATATTCTTCCTCCAAGAACAATGTAAATTGATGCTTTATTTGTTCAAATTTACTGCAGGTTCTGTGATGGCTCTAATTGGTTCTCTAATGTCAATGATAGTTGTAAGTTATCTCTTCAAGTTTTACTTTTCTTATTATTTAAATAAACCATGAAAGCAGATTGGCTTACATATTTTTCATGTTTTATGATAGGCACTTATATATCCTTGTGCATGTTATCTTAAGCTACAAAGTGGCAGATTATCAACTATGCAGGTATTTCAATAACCTCTTCTATGCAATCATTCTTTGTTTTATATTAGGGTTAAATTTATTTTTAATCCTTATAAAATATTTAAAAAAAAATTTGGTCCCTACATATATTTCAATTCAAGTCCTTGTTTTGAAACCTTTTTTATTTTTTACAAAATATGTGTTTTTAATCGCTCAAACTAAACAGTCTCTTTAAAAGTAAAAAGAGACTAAAATTGAATAAAATTTATGTAGAGGTTAAACTTGAACAATCTTGAATTTCATAGAGACTAAGAATATGTTTAACTCGTTAAATTATGATATGAGACTAAATTATATTTCATGTTAATTATTTTATATTCAGATAACAAGTTGCATTTTGATTATTATTGTGGGGGTGATAAGTGGTATCGTAGGAACATACTCCGCTACTACAAGAATATTTGGCGATGGAGACTAAATGAAAGTGTTATTTTTATTGTATAACTCATTTCTTTTTTTGGCTTGTGTTGGATATTTTTAGACTTTTTGAGACATGCAAGTCAAAATTGTTGTTGTATGTGTGTTTATTATATGTGGTTTGAATACACCATAGTTGATTAGTAGTCATGATGAGAGAAGGATTATAGCCATATATTTGTGAGAATGAGCATTTGATTGTAATGCTTCTTTGATTTGTACTATTATTATACACTTTGATGAAAATGAATATCAGTAGTTGAAGCCTTTCTTACAACTTGCAATTTTTCTTTATTTCTTATACATTATATTGGATGAATTCTTCAATGAATTCTGCTGTTTCTCCGGCAAAAAACACTCGCGCCCAACATGATTTCCAAATATACCTCTGCGTGAGTTAAGTCACGCAGCGTGTCTTAACTCATGCACGTTATAAGCTCTGCGTGACTTAAGTCACGCACCATTGACATGTGCGCGAGTTAACTCACGCACGTTGGCCGGTGGTCAGAGCTGAAGAACAAACGTTTTTTCCACTTTGGTCAAGTTTTCAACATTCAATTTACACATTTTTAACCACTTTCACACGTTTTTTTTTTACCATATTAATTTTAGATACAAACTAGGTTGTCATTTCTACCTATAAATACCCTCACAAACTTCTTCTTTTCCTCACATTATCTCCTCCCACTCTCTCCCCCTCTTTCTCTTCTTCTTTTTTGCTTCTATAGTATTTAGGCTCTTTATACCCCTTTAGGTATATACCAGTAGCTTTTGGGGGAAGTAGTGGTCCGTCGGGTTCGGGAAAAAGGCATCATCCCTTGAGGTAAAATTAAGTTTGCTTCCTTTTACTTCCAAAATCTTTTTACCGTGGGTAAAAAGAATCATCATGGGGGTATAAAAGGAACCAAATTTAAATTTACCTCAAGAGATCTTGTGTCTTTTTCCCCAACAGGACGGATCACTATTTTCCCCAAGAGCTATTGGTATATACCGAAGAGGGTGAAAATAACTTTTTACCCCAAGAGGGTAAAATATATGTATTAATTATTGTAATGTTTGAATGATATTAATAAAATGAGAGTTATATTTATTAATTTTGTTTTTTATTTGTATTTATTTTTGCATTTATTTTATGTTTATGATTATGTATTGAATAAATAAATATTGAATAAATAAAATCAAATTTATTTTCTAATTTCGTATTTAATGAATAAATAAATCAGAATAAAATCAAATTTTATTTCTAATTTCGTATTTAATGAATAAATAAATTAGAATAAATATTGAATTAGAATAAAATCGAATTTATTTTAAGTGCATAAATAAATTAGAATATAGCAAATAAATAATTTAGAATAAAGTGAACAAATATTTTAGAAAATATATAATTTAGAATAAAGTGAACAAATAATTTAGAATAAAGTTAATATAATATTTTAGAATAAATAACATAATTTGAAAATAGTAAATAAATTAAAAAAAAAGTAGCTACTTTGCGCCACTTAACTTGCGCTACTCAACTTAACTTGCACCACTTAACTTGCGTCACTCCACTTAACTTGCGCATTATTTTACACTTGCGCTAGTTAACTAGCGCATGGACATTTTGGGCATGGCTGCAGGTGCGAGTGTTTTGTGCCAGGGGAAAAGCAGTAATCTTCTTCAATTACAGTTCTAAAAATAATCGTAACATGGTCAAACTTGAGCGGAAAATTGCCCTTTAAGCATCTAACAATTACTCACACACATTTAAACTAATCAAAATTCTCTCAACAACAATTAACCATCGATCGCTCTTACACGGTAGTTAGCTACCGTTCTTGGAATACACTTATTTATATTTAATTAAGAATGTAGATAGAAAATGTAAGAACAAGATTTTTCCAATCTTCTCGTAAATTACTTTGTCCAATGAAGATAGTGTACGAAATCTATGTCTCATTTCCCACAAGCAAATTTATGTCCAATCTCCTCGTTCATTGGATTCCTTAAATTCTCAAACACCGATTGATTTAAATTGCCAGCTAACTAGCTGTCTTACTCCTGATATTGTTGGTATGCTTGAATGCCATTTTTGGATGTTGATGATTTCTTGGTTGATTTGTATTTCATCATTCTTACAATATTGAAGAACCAAATTATATTTACCAGCTGCAATCGCAATCCCGTAGCCTGTAATCAGGACCGTTTCTATAAAATAGGAGGCTCAGTTCTATTTTTAAAATAGGCCCGAGTAAAATAAAAACGCAATTTTTTTGTATAGTTAAGCTTCATTAAAAAATCAGAATCAGAAGAACTTTTAAACATGAAGCAAAACAAAATAAAATTAAGTGAAAGAGAGGTGAAATTTACCTAACGACGTCGTTTGGAATGTCATTCTTACGTCGTAGGAAAGGGGAAAAAGAATGGTTTATGCGAAAAAGAAATAATTGTTGTGATTCTTTCAATGAAATAGCTTTTCAAATTGACTGATTATACAAATTGATGGTGGTTTGAAAGCATCAAATTTATGTCCAGAAAGTAGAACTGGAGTCTAGAAAAAACTCATAGGTGTATTAAAGAAGAAAAAAAGTAACATGTAATTCTTGCACTCCCGAAAGTCCGGCCCTGCCTGTAATCAGGAATTGCACAAAACCAATACCTAGAACAATAGTTAACTACCGTTTAAGATAAATTATGTTCTGTTTTATGTTTTCTATTTATGCGATTAAATATAAGTCTACTCTAGGAAGAGAACGGTTGTTTCAGGAGCGAAACTTAAGTAAGAGAAATGCTAGCAACACACATTCTAACACACACTTTTCAACACACTCTCTTTGATTGGTTAAAATTCATATGGGACCCACCAAATTTATATGGGACCCACATGATTTGGTGGGACCCATGTGACTTTTAACCAATCAAAGAGAGTGTATTGAAAAGTGTGTATTAGAATGTGTGTTGCTAACATTCCTCCTTAAGTAAGAGAATTATCGTTGGGGTTTTTTGATCGGTTCGATATGCTTGTGAGGAAATGCTATGTGCCTAAGAGCAACTTTCACTTGGTTGGCACACTACATTAGAGTTGGGGCCTTTTATTTTTATTTTTTAAATTATATTAGAGTGATTGCTCATCCAACCACCCTTAAAATGCATAATCTTACCGGAAGAAAGCTTTTGTAGTGTATTTTGAGAGTTTTAAACATAAATAGGAAGAAGAGAAATCGCCTTATATTAAGTTTCTTGTAGAAAAACTCCTCTTAAAGTCTTAGATTCGATTCTCCCCGATCTCAATTTCGATAGGTTAATTTGACATCTTAAAAGAAGTTTCTTGTAAAATAATTAGGTTTGGCCTAGCCTGACCGGTCGGATGTGTGTTGAACTATCTGGGGTTGACAACAAATTTGTGGCTTAGTAAAACTAGGTTGTATATGTGTTCACCTCTGGTACTTGTTCCAAAGTGTACTGCTAAAAAAACACAATTCCTATGTCTCGAAGTATATTTTTGGGCTTGTAATTTTGGAGTGTGCTTCTTTCAAGGTCTCATATTTGATTCTTTTCGGTGTCAATTTAGGTTGGTTAGTTTGACTGCCTAAAAAAATGATTTTTTTTATGGGAAATATACTTTTAGACAGATATGATTTTTAGTAAAAAAAAACTAAGAGAATTTGTTTTCTCACCTTACATATTTCGTTGCCGAAGATTGTTGATTAATTTCAATAAGACAATTTTATTTTAGTTTTGATTTATTTTATTTTCTGTTATAAAAAAATTGAAAATAAAAACACTGTGCTCTTTGAGTCTTTATCATTGTGTTTTGCTACTAAAATGTTTATGAGGGTTTTGCAGCAATGTGGGGAAGAAGACTATTGATAAATATTAAAGAGATCATTATCCTTCTTTATGAAAACTATAAGTTATCTCTTCGTAAAAAATATTTCGATATGAGATTAAAGGTGAATTCCTTCCCCTCCCTATAAGTTAAAATTGTGTTAAAGGGTTTTATCTTGCTTTCCATCTCTTATTTCATATTCTAATTCTTTTGTTGAATAAGTAATTGTTTGTTCAGAATCACAAATTAGGGTTTGATTGAGTAAGTTCATAATCTCTTTCATTTTTTATTTGTGTTTTTATAGATTCATATCACTTCCTTTCATATTGCATTATTGTTTTGATTTTTATTCTGAAACCTCAATAGCTATACATGAATAACAACAAATTATGTGTTTTTCAATCTCACTTCCATATTTGGTTTTTATTAACTTTGTTTTCTCAAATTGGATTAGAAACTATAGAAGAAACTACAGTAACTTGGATCTAGATATGGTATATTCCAGCTTTTCATTTTCTTTTTTGTTACTTAAGTCCTTTGAGTTATGAGTTTGTTAGGATTTTCTAAAGTTTCTTCATTTTGGTTATTGTTGATATTATTAATATTTTTTTTATGACTAGGCAAATTGGAACATTGTTTTACAAGTTATCTGGAACAGTTTGACTAGGGACTTCATTTTAAAGTGAGTACAATTTTTACCTCCTACTTATTTTACTAACCACATATTCTATTTTTCACAAAATAATGTGTTTAATCTCTAATTATTGTTGGTTCCAACATTATGTCTATGAAAAAGTGATTTGATGGATTAGGATTGATTTTAATATCTATGAAGTTAAACATATTCTATTTCATTTAGGTATTCAACCCTCCTCTAACTGGTTCATTTTTTTTTCTTTCCCTTTTTATTCACTTCATTTTAGATAACTAACATACATATCATCATTTATATAGGGTGATAAAATACATGTCAAGAGGTGTATTCTCATGAAAAGCCCCTCACTTTAGGTTTGCTTGATTCATTCTCTTTGTGTACTAGATAGTTTTATTAATTAATTAATATAAGTGTGTGATGCAGCTCTTTTTGCACTTTGAAATGATGGTGGAAATTAAGTTGTTGCTGCTATTATTGATTCATTCGGTTCAAACTTTAACGAAACATGAGGTTTGCTAAATACTTCTGCTATCCATATTTGTTGAGCACACATGTTTGATAATGAGTTAATTAATACCAATATTTGCAGTTATTTTACTAGACTATTCTTGGCTGCATGGATTTTGATATTTTGAGATTTATTTAATTAATTATTTTTAATACAAAAAAAAAAGAATTAATTATTTTTGCAAGTTTGGTCCCAATTTATTAGCTTACAAACCAAACTATTTTATCCAATTAAGACACAAATTGACAACATCTTCTCCATACATCCCATATTTGTGATATTATTTCAGAAAACTTTTTCCTTTGACCTCTCTTTCCACACTCTTCCAAAGATGTTAATACTACACAACAATAAAAGAGAAAAGCTAAGAGAAGAAGGAATCTTTCCTCTTTTCATCCCCTTCTTCCCAACCCTCCCAAACACACCCATTTTAGTGGGAATCAAGTATGGTCCCAAACCCTCTTTGGTTAAAAGTAAATGTGCATCTAAATAAAATTGACTTGTCAAGAAAAAGAGTTGGACTCTTTTCCATAGAATTTGTCCTGACAAGATGCACATGCAGGTATGTGGCAAATGAGTTGGCATTAAATATTTTTTGTTAGCATTGGGTATTAAAAATTTATATTTAAATCGTTATTTAGCCATTGTCCATATGTATTGAAGGATGTCCATGGTTATTTAGCCACTCCCTTAATTTTTAACAAATCAAACACACCCAGGGGCGGAGTCACCCCTAGCTAGCCTGGGCACTAGCTCAGGCTCAGCTTCTACTTTCTTTGTAGCAAGCCCAACTATTACTAGAACCTCTCGCTTTTCCCGCGGAATTACCTGCGTGATTCATGCAGATTTTGCCAAGAATTTAGGTTCCCAGGTAAATGTAATACATTCGTGGGTAATTGTTTCCTTAGGATTTTAGGATCCGCAGGAAAGGTATATCCGCAGGAAATGTGCAATTATCCGCGGAAAGGAAGTAACATTAGATGAAAAGTCTATAAAATTATCCGCAAAAAATGTGCAAACTCTATAAAATTTCTACCTCCGCCATTGAACACACCCTCTATATTTTGGGATTTAAAATGCACGGGAGGTGTTTGCATTTTGTGTATTTGTAGACCAAGAAGAAGGAACCACAATATGGAATTTGTTGTGCTATATTTTATTCTATTGTGTAGAAACGATATTAAATGACTTCATTGAAATCTTGATTTATTATTTTTTGCATTTCATCTCATTTTGCAAGAATAAAATATAAGTATAGTTTCATTAAGCGGGAATGTTTTAGATCTTGGAGGTTATTTAAATATATACTCTGTTCCAAAATGTAAACAAAAAAACTTATTTACTTTGTCCTAAAATATAAGCAAAAAGACAAACTTTTATCCTATTTTATCTTGTTTTTCTTTTAAAAATCATCCTTTCTAAGAAAAACTATTGCTTATTCTCATGAAATTAAATGCAAATTACATTCAATTTTCTATCTCTTTCATTTTTTCCATATTCAATAGCCAAAGAAAATCGTTCTTACATCTTTCCATAAAACTTAGAAAACACAAAAAACTATACTCAAAATCTTTATGTTCTAATTTTCTTAATACGTGTGATTTGTTTTTTTTTCTTCTTCTTACCATTTGGTATGGAGAGAGGATAAGTTATATAATCATTATTTCTCTAAAGTCGACTATTAAATTTGTGAAACCTTTAAAGTTATTACATGTGGTTAATAGGGGTGAAGAAGAGATAGTTTTGAGGAACGGTAATCTTTTCAAATTTGAGGACTTGCATATATTGTAGACGAATCAAATATAT
>Ga0228711_1005681_pt1 | contig 18924 bp, 8 predicted proteins | sample MedpolnodulmetaG_2_FD_177996 | JGI IMG/M metagenome (GOLD analysis project Ga0228711, IMG submission 177996) | Root nodule microbial communities from Medicago polymorpha collected in Santa Monica, California, United States - brown nodules | ecosystem: Host-associated > Plants > Roots > Nodule...
CCATGTAGTGTTCCATAGGCATTCTGCAATTCCGACAAAGAAAATGAGAAAATTCCAGTCTCCACATACAATCACATGACATCTTTTGCTTATATAAAATTTTCAGACAAACTTTTAACTTTGAACAGGAAGAATAAAAGCCTAAAGTTTAAATTAAACTAACTAAGGTGACATAATCTGCTAAGTTTAAAGTAAACAAGTAAAGTATACCAGGTTGTCAAACTCGGATCAAGATTCCATGTAATTAAGATACCTTGAATTCACGCAACCAGCACATCCGTGATTGTTGGATCAAGATAAGACAATCAGAATTTCAAGCCCGGCATTTTGGACTTAAAAATAAAATCAAAATCAATTTGTTGAACTGTCTGATTTGAATCCAATGGTCATCTATGCACTGACTGCGTAAATGCATGGATTTCCCATCCCAACTAAATGGAATCCATTTTCTTCAAACTCCTATATCCAGCCCAGCTCAAAACCCATGAAATTCGTATACATAGTAGGGGTGCGATACGATATGACACACATATGGGATATTTTTTAAATTCAAGATACAACATGTATCCAACACGGACAAGTCTCCCATTTTGTAGTATCCGGTCTTCATAATCTTATGAATCACAATTTACAATTGATGTACAAATCACAAGATAGATTCACAACCTATGCACACTTGATTTTGAAGGTGTGTCTATTGTCTGAAAGTGACACAAGTGATTGCATTCAATCCCTCTTATTTTCTTAAACTATTATTTTCGTCTATATGTCAGTATTGTGTCTTTGATTAGAAGGTGTAATAGTACTAAACACCTGCTTTGATTAGCTTATTTTTGAGCTTATTAAAAATAGCTTATCCAAATAAATAAGCTTTTATGTTAATTCATAAGTTCAGACTAACGAAAATTGTATCTTTATAAGTTGTTTTTTCATAAACTATTTAATCTAACAGCTACCTACTAACATTTGTCATTCAACAAAAAAAAAAAAAAAAAAAGTACTAAACATTGTTCAACACACAAAAGGAACATAATTAGCTCAAAATTACTAAACAGTGAAAATTTCAGCTCATAATTTTTTCCACATACCCATAACCCAATTAACAAAACCCATTAAACAATAAACAAAGATAAGAATAATAACAACAAGACAACAACAGCATTATTTAAAGTAAAAAATGAAAGAAAAGAGAAAAGGAGGTTACACAGATAGGTGGTTTGGCGACAACAGTACAAGTGATCCGACCACGTTGAATTTGAACAACTTTGATGTAATTCCGAAGGAAAGAATCAAAGAAACCATCTGTGTTACAGTTTTCAGGAACCGGAGCACCAATACCCATTAGCTTAACAAACAATTGGGTCTCCGAAACGTGTTTTGGGTCAACTTCTGGAGATATTTTCACCGATGAAGTTTCCGCCATGCCGGCTGTGGAGGCGGTGGTGGTGGTGGTGGTGGAGGAAGGTTTCGTCGCCATAGTAGTTGAGTTTTATTGCGCGAAATGAGATCTGAAAAATATCAGCAATGTTATGGTCGATTGTGAGATGTATCACTATCACATGATAGTGTGATCTGGGTCCCTCCATTAATTTGTTGCTCATTCAATTCAATTTCTATAAAAAATAAAATAAAAATTAAAAAATGTTTTCACACGTGGAAATGACATGGTGCATTAGTCTAGTGACACGCGACTCAGAGTGACATGTCGGTGTGACACTCAACTTAAACGTGTCGTATGACATATGTCACTCGAACTAAGTGCATGAATATCGATGGTGTCTTCACACCAACCTAAGCCAATGTGTCAGGTTTCTATGGATAATTGACATTAAGCCACCTGCTATTGCATTTCATAGTTCCTCTAAAGTACACTACCACCGTGTCTTTCATTTGAGTTTGATTAAAATAATACATGAAATTGAAAACAACACATCCCTTTCAAGCTTTGATAGATTATTGTGGGTTTAGTGGGACCCATTTTAGAATTTTTGATAGGTAGTATGGATATTTATAAAATGTAGTTAAGTTGTTTAAATAATTGAAAAGTCTGAAGTATGATAAAAAAAATTGATGGTATGGATGTGTATGCTCTAAGTTGTGAGTTAAGTGAAATTAAGATGGTCGGATATTATGAAACATAGATGTAGATTTATACTTGACTCAAAATCACAAATGTATATATGTTGGTTAATTTTTTATTATTTTAAGGGAAATGTTTAAGGCAAGAAGAACAAAACTAAAAAATATGTATTTAGAAATGATGAAATGCAGTTAATTTAAGAATAATAAGAATTTATATTTCAATCTAAATAAATGATTTTTACATAGATATAGCTTTTTTTGTGGTCATCTGAGTGTAGCGATGTGTTATTCATCAATTTGTTGACTATGTTTTATTCATCGTCTTGTTGTGTGGTTCATTTGATTTATGTTGAAAGATCGGCAATTCAATCCATGATTTGGGCGTGGATATTGCATCTACAGGCATGAATATTATTGTCGCTTTAATTTTATCATATTATTTATATGCACTTTGCTGTTATATACTATTAACTTGGATGTTATTAGTTTGTTTGCAAATTCATCTTTTATGTTTATTCAAGATGTTGAATGATATACTTTATCAATTTAAATGAATGAACATCGTTTTATTTTTTTTACCAAAAAAATATAGTTGCCTTAAATGAACCAGAAATTTATTTCTTTTTGTAGAGAATGAGGGCCAAAGCCCAAAAAGAAAAGGAATTACAAGTTTACACGAGTGTTCCAAGGCATGCGACCTCCGAAAAAAAAACATAAAGAAAGACTTAAAAAATTCCACTAGAAGGACTCAATAAAGAAGGAAAATTGTTGTTCACACATATCATAAGGCTGAAACACACATGTAAAATACGAAAATGTCACTCGACAGTTAACTGCCGAGGAATTCAAAAACCGGTTGCAGTTAATTGCCGAGGTTTTTCTCGGTAGTTAACTATCGAGGAAATGTTTCATCAGATGAAATAGCCACCTGCTCCCCCTACACACTATTTCATCATCACCTTTCTTTCCTCTTCCATCTAAACACCCAAATCCAATAACTTTTTCACCAAATCTTAATCCAAAATCATTGAAGCATCAAACATGGGAGGTATCAACACACGTAAAAAAACAGGTATTAAGCATTTTAATCGGTTGATTTTTAGCTGCTTTTTTTTGTTTATTTCGTTAGGTTACGTAGAACACTAACATGGGAAACCTCGGCAGTTAACTGCCGAGTTATGGAAACTTCTGCAGTTTACTACCGATGTAAACCTCGGCAGTTAACTGCTGAGAACAACTTGGGAAAAATTTTGACAAAACGCAGAAAGGCAGCTACTACCATTTTCCAAAAAAAAATTTCTTTGTTTTTTTTGTTTTAATTCATTATGGTATTGATGTTTATGCATTAGTTAGTTGTTAAATCATAGTTTTGTCTTGTTTAATTTTAGTAATGGTTGACAACGTGGAAGATGATCCGAAGATGGCAAACCGCCTAAGGTTGAAGCCAAACCAAACATTGATGGAGCTTCCGTCCATGTTGAAGCTTCTAAATATGTTGACTCCGGTGTCCTCCCACTTCAAACCCATGAAGCTGACACGGCTAGGTTTTTTTTTCAGACGACGTTAAATGGAAAGATAGTGAAGACTTGCTTGAGTGGGCAAGTCGTCAAGCAAATAAGACAGGATTTACAATTGTTACACAAAGATCAAGCTCTATTAATCCAATGTTGTGTCTAGTGTGTGAAAGGAGTGAATCTCACAAAGTGCCGAAAAGAAAAACCGAAGCATGCATCAACGGGCTCAAGAAAGTGTGGGTGCTTGTTCATGATTAGTGGATATCTTAGTAGGCAAACAAAGGAATGGGGATTGAACATTCTTAATGGAGTTCACAACCATGCGATGGAGCTGACTTTAGAAGGACACATTCTTGCCGGTAGATTAAAGGAGAACGACAAGAAGATTGTACGTGACTTGACCTAGAGCAAGATGCTTCCAAGAAATATTTTGATAAATTTGAAGAACAAAAGACCACATTGCATGAAAAATATCAAGCAAGTGTACAATGAACGTCAACAAATATGGAAGGCAAATAGAGGTGACAAGATGGCGTTGCAATATCTAATCTCGAAGTTGGAGGAGCACAACTATACTTATTTCTCGAGAACACAAAGTGAAAGTACTACAATTGAAGATATCTTTTGGGCTCATCCAACATTCGTTAAGTTGTTTAACAATTTTTCAACGGTTTTGGTTATGGACTCTGCCTACAAAACCAACATGTACAAGATGCCAATGTTTGAGGTAGTTGGGGTCACCTGGACCAATTTGACATAATCGGTTGGGTTTGGATTTGTGACACATGAGAAAGAGGAAAACTTTGTTTGGGTTTTAAAATGTTGCGTAAACTTCCTGCGTCAAATATGAATATGCCTAAGGTGATTGTGAATGACAGGGATATGTCTTTGATGAAAGCGATTGGAAATGTTTCCCCCGAAAGTTATGCAATGAATTGTTACTTTCATGTGCAAGCAAATGTTAAACAAAGGTGCATCTTAGATTGTAAATATCCTTCGGAAAAAAAGGATATGAAAGAGGTGAAACCTCGCGATGTTGTGAAGAAGATAATGAGGGCATGGAAAGTTATGGTTGAATCGCCCACTCAAGAGTTACATGCAAATGCATTAGTGGAATTTCAAGATGCATGTAGTGATTTTCCACTTTTACTAAAGTATGCTATGACCACCTTGAATGAAGTGAAGGAGAAAATAGTGAGGGCATGGATAGACCATGTGTTGCATCTTGGTTGCAGAACCACCAACGGGGTAGAATCGGCTCATGCTTTAGTAAAGAAATATTTGGACAATAGTGTGGTTGATTTGGGTACTTGTTGGGAGAAAATACATGACATGTTGGTTCTTCAGTTCACTGCGATACAAACAACATTTGGTCAGAGTGTTACCGTATTGGAACATAGATTCAAAGATGTCACTTTGTACTCCGGTTTAGGTGGTCATGCGTCTAAATGGGATTTGGACAACATTGCTTTGGAAGAGTCGTGTTGTAGGGAAACATTGTGCATGAACAAAGAAATTTGTGGTTACTAAAGAAATTTAGGGACAACATTGTGCATGCGAAATTGCTACTAAAATCCTTGAAGACAAGCCAATTTTATTGGATGAGATACACCATCGTTGGCATAGGTTACGTATGGGCGAAGAAAGTAATGACCATGGTTTTTGTGTCGATGAAGAGTGGAACGGTATTCAAGAACGTCTCAAGAATGTCCCTTACGAAATGAAGCTTGAAATCAAAGAGGTTTTGCGGCAGTTGGCATTTCCTGAAACCACCATGATGTCTCCACCACCACGAAAAATACCAACCAAGGGAGCCAAGAAAAAAGTGGACATTGCGAGGTCTAAAGGAAAAATTACATCGATTAGTCGAATCCCTTCTTCGTGGGAGGTTGTTGATTCCCAAAATCCGGATAGTCAACCGTCACCGTCACCATCACCATCAACTTCATCATTTAAAAGAAAAAGAGGTGCTCGTCTTGGTAAAACATCACTTTCCCCACTTCCACCACCTACTCGGTATCCAAAGCCTAAGGCTATTCCGGTTATGAGGCCTATTGATTATATGCCACACTTCATGCTTCCATATATTGAAAAAGTGGTGGATGTTATAGGCGCTGGACATTGTGGATTTCGGGCCATAGTCGAGTTCATGGGATTGGCCAAACAAAGTCATATCATGATTCGTACATATCTTATTCAAGAGTTGAAAGATCATAGAGATGATAATGTTGAAGTATATGCGGGTGAGGATCGCTATAACTACATTTTAAATGGCTTACATCCTCCCGCAAATATGAAAGGTTGTGCACATCTTGTTGATAAGTGGTTGACTTTTTCGGACATGAGACACATTGTTGCTAATTATTACAAAAGGTGTCGTGTTGACAAATCTTGAAATTGGAAAGTCAGAATCTTTTTTCCCACTAAGAGGGCCACCACTGCCGGGTAAGCAAAAAACTCCCTTCATGTGCCTTGGTGTAATTCCAAATCATTTCGTGCTTATTTTTTTGAACGATGGTTGTCCACTACCTCCATCATCTACGGAGTGGCACAATCATAAGAATGAAGATGTGGTGACTTGGCAAGATGAGTATTTGGATCAACATGAGTAGTTCCGAAAGCTCATGTTTATTGAAAGTGGAAACAAACTGCCGCAACCACAAAAGGAGTCAAACAAAGCGGCACCTATTTTGTTGGACACTCCCGAAAAAACAAAGCAATAATTTGAAGTTATTGCGGAAGATGAGGAAGATTCTATTTCACTTGATCTTCCCCTGTCGCTTGGTCTTTAATGAGTGATTTTTTTGTCGGTGTTAGTCCTTTTTTTTTGTAGAAGACTGTAACGTTTTGTGGCCAATATATAAGTAACATTATGTAACTTATATAAATATATGATAATATGACTTTTATATGGTGAAACTAGTGCGTAGTTATTTATTCCTTGTTAATGTTTACACATTTTATATACGTTTTATTGATTATTACGTTTCGTTTAATTACATCCTAATGCATGATTTTTTTCTTAAAGCTTTTGTGACGTGAAACATGTCTGAGGTTGCAAAAATTGAAGGTCGCGTTAGGTACTCCGCTTTTAAAAAGACAATTAAGGTTATGATAACGCCGACCGACTCTCTTGATGATCTGAAGACACAACTTAACACATATTTTGAGCATCTTGGTGAAAATCAATATACACGTCACTTATTTGGTCAGATGCCATGCATAGACCTAGGAGAAGATAAAGATGAATACGCATGGAAAACGGCAAGCTATATGTCTTGGCTTATTCGCAACGATAGCGACGTCGGATTTATGTTTCGGAATTTGGTGGAAAATAATATATTATATATGTATGTTCATTCCACATGCAATTGCGTTGGATGTGTTGTTTAATTTAACGATATGTCATGTGTTGTAATGTGTTGTTTAATTATGGACATTATGTAACGTTTTAATGAATTTCAAACTTTTGTGTACTTTGAACCAAATGTCGATTTGTTTTAATTATGGACAATTGTAAAAGATAATGTATTTTTCTTGTTTATGATTGAGTACAAATGTTGTACGACTAATATTGCCTCTGGAAATGCTCTGGATGAATTACAGGTAAAAACTGGCCGAAAAATATATCTAATAGTAACAAATATTTTGTACAAAAAAAATTAACAAAGATTCATTTATCTTTAATAAATCATCTATAATATAAACAAATATTCACTTATAAAATATATCTAATAAAAATAAATATTCCCTATCCCCCGTGAGCTTAACTCAATTGGTAGAGATATTGCATATTATATGCAGGGGTCGGGATTCGAACCCCGGACACCCCACTTCTCCACAATTAAATTGTGTGAGCTCTAGCCACTGGGCTACTTGACCAAAAAAATAAAATTAATATTCCTTTGCAAAATATGCATAATCAAAATATAAAAAAAAAAACTAAATAATTATTAGATTTCCTATGGAAACAGCCATACAAAATTATAAATTTATTAAAACAAAATATTCATTTATAAAATATATCTAACAGTTTTCAACAACAAAAAAAAAAGTAAAAAAAATTCATTTATTTTTTATGAATCATGTCTAATCGAAATAAATATTCAACTATAAATTTTATCTAATAGAAACAAAGATTTATTTGTAAAATATGTACAACTAAATAAAAAAACTAAATAACAATCACATTTCTTATGGAAAAAGCCAGAAAAAAAGATTATAAATCTAATAAAAACAATTCATCATTTATAAAATATATCTAATAGTAAAAATATTTTGTAAAAAAAAAAGTAACAAAGATTCATTTATTTTTAATAAATCATCTCTAATATAAACAAATATTCACTTATAAAATATATATATATATATATATATATATATATATATATATAAATAATAAATAATAGAAATAAAGATTCATTTGCAAAATATGCATAACTGAATGAATACAAAAATAAATAGTAATCAATTTCCTATGGAAAAAGCCAACAAAAAAAATACCAAATATTCATCTATATAAAGAGGCAGGGCTAGGGCTAGATGTTATTGTGGAAAAACAGTTGAGCATTAGGGTTTGTTTATAAAGAAAGGTTACAAACCATTGAAACAAATCATTGATCCTCCCTCCTTGATTGCTCCATCCCTGGCTGGTTAGCATTCTCCAATCTCTCTCAGTTGAGTTCATATTTTTATTTTATCATTAATAACATGTCCTTTTTTTGAAAGTGTATATTCATGTTTTGGTGGGGAATTGAGATGTTGTTTTGCTAAATATTTATTCTATTCAAAGCAATCATTCATATCAATAAGGGGGTTTATATGATTGTACCTAATATTACATGCTTTGTTGGGGAATTGGGATGCTATTGTTAAGTGTTGGGCAACACCTAACATTACTAATAAATGTTAAATGAATAATTCTAATAACACATTTTTTTAAGGAATTCTAATAACACATTGTTATGCAACTATATCTTTTATGACATTTTCCTACCAATTTTTAAACCTAGATTAGTGCTACAAATGTTTTTGCATCATTTTTTTTTAGAGTTTGTTTCGCGCTCGTAAGTGGATGTGCAAGGTTGTTTTTGTGATCGCGATTCGCTTCTTAGGATGAATAGAGGTTGATGTGTTGTTTTTATTGTATTATTATCCATTTAGGTTGTCCTACACATTTTTGTGGACTCACCGGGTTAAGTTCTATGCCCCAAGCTTCTTCTTTTTTTGGACAAATATGCCCCAAGCTTTTATGCGCTTTCTTTTTTATTAATCTAATATTTATTTGGGTCAAGTTATATGCCCGAAACTTTTATACGCTTTGTTTTTTTATTAATCTAATATTCATTTGCTTAAAAAAAAGTGTATATTTTGTTGAAGACAGTAAAACTTATGATTTTTTCTTTATTTACTTGTTATGTGATTCTTGACTAACTTATGTGCACACTTTTATCCTTATTTAAATATCTTTAATTTCCCGACCAAAATTTTTTTATTTTTTTTTCCATTTTGAAAACATTAATTATTGATTGATTCAACATAAATGAATATTTCATTTAAGTCAACAAACTACTTTTAGAAATTGATTTTTCAAGACATACCATGTATGATAGATTAATGATGGAAAAATATTCTTCCAGATAATTAAGGTCATTCAAAATGACTATTATTTTTTTAACTCATACATTCCAAATTCTATAAAAAAAAACTCATGCATTCCAAATGAATTGATACTCAACTAACTTTTTTATTGTTGAATTGATATTCGATTGTTACAGGCTTTGTTTGGAATTGTTGAAATTAGTTAATACATTTTCAAAGTCATGAAAGGGGAGCTTGAGGTTTCTTTGCTCAGAGCCGAGGGCCATGCCGACAATGATTTTCTCAGTAAGTAGTAATATATATGCAAAATTATATAATTACTATATTCTCAATTTTATACTAAAATATTTGATTTTCATCATCGAAAGTCTTATCCATCAGTTGCTTGATCGCTTGTATACTTTTGAGGTCCTTATTGGTGTGCTATTAAGGATACTCCGTTGTTCATAATATATCTCTTTTTGACTTGTTCATATACATGAATTATTTTCTTACACCGATTATTATTATATCTTTATATAATAAAGACATTTGTGGTTGAATTTGGAACATATGCTTGAAAAAAGTTTTTATTTTCGTTATTGTAATTTGCTTGCCACCACCACCTAAACTAAGCCACTCAAATAAATCAAAGTTCTTATTTCTTGATAAGTAGCCAGAGAGTTGTTTAATATGAAAATATGTTTGAAAAAGTTGGTTAATTTAGTTTGTCAAAGTTATTTTAACTAGCTAGATAGTTTTAATCATAGTGTGTTGCCACCACATAATTAAACTTAGCAATTCAAATTTATTTTTCAATAGTTTGATTCTTAATTTGTTTCTTGACAATTAAACAGAAAACGTAGAGCCGTTAGTCATTCTTAAGTATGCTTGCACACAGGTGAGAGTCAGCGGTGTAAGCTATGCACCAACAGGTACATTTTTCTTTCTAATAACTTTATGTTTCTAAGAGCGAAACTCACACACACTGAAGTTGAGAATTGTGAGTTTAAACTCGCGTCCTAACATATTAAACGTCATTGCAATCATGTAACATCCAATTATCACTTACTAGGCAACATTTTAATTAATTTGTCATTTATAACATAATTGTCTTTGGTAGTACCTTACTAACGATTATTATTGTCAATAACAGTTTCTGGAACTTACCCATGGTGGAATGATTTTTTTTATTTCGATGTTATTACTGCTGATATTACTGTACTTAACATGGAATTATATGATAACGTCACGGACAAATTTATTGGCTATGCAAAGTGAGTTTACTTTTTCAATTTGCTTAACTTACATATACTTTTCTTTATGTTTATTCATCAACTATTTAAAAGATTAATTAATTTACATTTTTTCTCCTATGCAATGCAGCATTCCTTTAGATATGGTGTACTTTGTGGATACCGTTGCAGAAGATGCTTACCAAATAATTAATGATGATGGGGTATATGCTGGTGATATTTATGTTGCTCTCACATTCACTCGTGAGAAGGTAAATTCATACAACTTTAGAGAATTAAAAAAATAATTATTTAGTAAAATAATGTATTTTTTTTTCATTTATTACTTTTTTTTTTTAAATTTGTGTCCCCATTTTGAAATCAACTTTTAATTCTCAGGAGGACTAAGGTGCATGATAGCTATGATGGAAGGACTTGGAATACAAGAAAATTATGGTGGATGCAATGATTTATTAAATAATTGAATTTCATGAATCAAAGATTTGTTTTTACTTGTTTTTTTTATTTAGCATTATGCTTGAGTGTTTGTTAAATTGAATTTCGTGAACCACATTGTTGTCTCTACTTTAATTTCTTTAATACTTGCATTTTAAAAAAATTGGTTTTGAAAATTAGTTAATTGTATTTCATACCCCAAAAGAAAACCAAAACATCACCACTTCAAATTTCTGCATGAAACACAATGAATCCAAAACTTTGATTTTCAGTTTTTTGATAAATTAAACTAGAGAAATAAATGGAGTATATTTTTCTTTTCATTTAACTTGAGATAAGATTGAATTTAAAAGGAGCGTAAAGTAACGCTGCATTTGTTAAATAGAACGTATACTTAAACATGTAGACTTGGTTCATGGTTGATGCATAATTCTATCTAGAAGAGAAGATTATAAGTGTATCGTAGTTCCCATTCTTTCTGTATGTCGAATGCTATTTAACGATTTTTTTTGTTAACCATATTATTTATGACGGTTTTTACGGACATTGTTAATGAATAATCACTGGTAGAAAATATAACTTACCATCTTTAGCGGAGTCTCTCTATTTCAATCATGTTTTTTTTTATTCACAAGAGCAAACCAAGAGCTTCACGAACTTCAACAGTACACATTGGAGAGAAATTCATAGGTTTAGCAAGCACATATACGCCATCTTTGTTACGTACAACAAATACCTATAACAGTTCAATTTCGAATAGAGGAAAAGGATGCATCGATGTTGAACTTGATCCTACCCAGTTGCGGTTTTTGCCACATATATGAACCTGCTTTTCCATGAACTGTGCGTTGACCCTACGTGTGAACAGCACACGTAGAGTTACTAGCAACTTGTTCAGGTGCTATGCACCCACTCATCCATAAGATGTCTTGCTCTATAAACAACATGAACACAAAGTACGTTTTCATTTTGCCAAAGTTTAAGATTGCAATGCTTCCAAATACTCAACAGAATGGCAGCCATCCTCTGACGAAGCTCAGCCTGCAAGTTGTGAATCAAGGCAAAATTGACTTCATTTGCCGAGACAGTACTATGGATGGCGCGAGACACTGCATCCCACAGACCAGCCAAACACCAGACTTGAATGGCAAAAGAGCAATAAAAAAAGACATGAAAGAGGTCCTCTGTACCATCGTCGCAATTGACACAAGATATGGAGCATTGTACTCCTTTGTCACGACACATTCTCCATATGAGATTCTTTATTTTTTGTGGTATCTTTAACTTCCAGATAAATAATTTTTTTTTTCAAGTTTGTAAAAAATAAAATAAAAAGCCAAAAGTATTTTTTAAATAGAGAAATCAAACAGTCCATACTCTTTGCCTATGATTAAAAAAAACACCGTCCAAACCCTATCAAAGCACATGGCACGTCAATTAAAACTTGCCACATGAAGATCTAAACTTTTGTAGGAAGGCTTGACTTTATAAACCAACAGAATTTAATAAAAATAATGATTGGTGAGATGGTGGATTGAATTGGAATATGCATATGTATGTGAGTAGAAAAAACAATGACATATAACCAATACATTGAATCTTCAAAGTGGACTCCACAATGTGGGGACCAAAAGTTTAAATCATGATTTGTAGGGGTGTCCACATTTTAGTGTCTCAAATAAGAATATAAAAAAAATAAATACAAATAAGTATATATTATATTGTATAATTATTTTTTACTGATTCAGGCATTTTCTGGTACAATAATTCAACCTTTACTTCAACTTTAAGAAACATAATTATATATTAGAGAAGCATCTATAATCAAAAGCTATTTACCATTTAGAATTTGTGTCCAAACTACAATTCCAAAATCAAATAAAGATGCCTCGTGGAACTCTTGAAGTTATTTTGATCAGTGCTAAAGGCCTTGAAGACAATGATTTTCTATGTAAGTAATTCTATGTACTAGGAGATGTGAAATTCATGTATTGTATATGTGGATGATTTTGTGTTTTTCATTGAAATTTTTGCATGAAACAATGGATCCAAGTGTTTGACTTTCAATTTTTGGATAAAAGTTCATCATGAAATTATTCATGATAAGTTGGTCTGATCTACATATTTTATTGTTCATAAAGCTTGTTAAATAAGTATATTTATCTTTTCTAATTGAATTAGAGAATCAATTTAGTCAATTTTTTCTTTGTTAATTTCTTTGCTTATAAATTGTTATAACTATAAATTGTTAATTATTCAAGATGATTCTCTAATGTTCTGATCTTTGTTCTGCATGAGAAGCCAGCATAGATCCTTATGTGATCATTAGTTACAAAGCACAGGAGCACAAGAGTTCTGTGCAAGAAGGTAAAATTCTGAAAATCATACGCAGTGTTGATTTGCTTATTTGTTATTTTGTTCTCTAGTGGTTAATTTGATTCTCTTTTTATGAATAATATCAGGTGCTGGATCTAACCCACAATGGAATGAGACATTTCTTTTCACTGTTTCTGACAATGCTTCTGAGCTGAATCTAAAGATAATGGAAAAGGACAACTATAATAATGATGATAATATTGGAGAAGCAATGTGAGATGAATTCTTCTTAACTTTCTAAATTTTTTTTCCATCTTTTTTAGGTTGAATGGGATATACATTGACGATGTAAAATAGTTTAACACGAATATCTAATGAGAAATCGAAATATCGACAAGTAAATTCACTTTATAACTGCAATTTAAAAATACTCCTTCCGAAATGAAATATAAGCAAAACGGTAGGTGAAAAATTGATGTACGTGGACTAAAATTTTAACCATGTACATTGACTTTTCAATTACTACTTTTGCTTATATTTCACTCAAGAGCGAGTAAGTCTTAAAGGTGGATTCTCATTAAAAGTTGGTCTCTAAAAACTAGTTTGGTTAAAAAAATTACACCTAAAGGAGGGCACAAAGGGGTAATTTGCAATTTTTGCATACTAATTATTCATTCAAATATGATTTGAAGTGCGTCCATTGAAGTTACATAGTCAAACTCTTACCACTAACATCTCATGAACAATTTTGGCATACTAAATATTCATTCATTTCTATCTCTAGAATTCCTTTAGAAGCACTGTTTGAAGAGGGTAGCCTTCCAGAGAATGCATACAATCTTGTGAAGGATGAAGAATATTGTGGAGAGATTAAGGTGGCTCTCACTTTTACACCTGAGGTAATAAGGCTATATAATCTCTTTTTCTATATTATTTTTCTTCATAATTTTATGTCTATTTTTCTCCCTATTAAAATGTACTATCAATTGTTGGTTGCAGAGAAATGATGATCAGAGTTACAATGAAGAGGAGGAGACTGGTGGATGGAAAGAATCGGCTAGTGACTTTTGAAGTGAATGAAGAGGTTGACTTGTGGTGGATTTTCATATGTACAAGATCCATAATTAGTTCTACAAAAAAAAATTAGCTTCTTCAAAAAAAGTTCTACCAATAAAAAAGAGTATATTTTGAGAACATTTAGGAACTTTAATCATTGTGTTTTCTGGTGTGATGATATGATAGTGTTCTGTTTTGCTTTTCAACCCATTCCCATAACATAATATTGTACTATGCACTAAAATTTATTCAAGTGAAGCCATATTATATTTTTTTGGAATTTTATGAGTTAATTGGCTAAAATAGCAGATAAAGTAAATTATAATTGACAACTTTTTAGTTCATAGCAGATGAATTAGCTGATTAAATGAAGCATATTTGGCAAAACAAATTTTTGAATTAGTTAATAAATAAAACTTATATTGATTTGATTTTTAAAATAAGTTGTAAACATAAACAGAATAAAAAGTCACAATGTATACACTTTTGTGCTCTTGATTTTCGGATAGCAAACCATTAATTGATTTGAATCGTCAATCTTTGAACTCTCTACTTTTATTTGTGGGAAGGGAAAAAGTGAGTAAAAACCCTCATGAGATTATGGATCCGGGGGTTGGTTCCGAATATGGAAGGCTTTTAAGCGCCCTAAACGACTACGCTACTCCGTAGGAACCTCTTAACTAAATTATCTTGTGCTAAATTAATTGCCTATTTTGAAAATAATTGTTTACAAAATTAAGTGAAGAATGGAGGGAGAAGAAGCATGGTTTTTTTTGTTGTTGGGATTATTATGAAAAATAAATTTTTTAATTTATACGCAAGCTAAAAAAAATAACTACCACGACGTAACATAATAAAGTGCAACTAATAGAGAAATAAAATGCATGCATTACAATAATTACCTATTATACACACTAAACAAATGATGATAATAAAGTAAACGACGAGAATTAAATATGCATGCAACAATTTTAAGCATAAATTAAATTATAAACAAACAACAAATAAATTAAGCATAAAGTAAACATAATTAAAAACAAACAAGCCAACAACAAAAATAGTAGTAAAAATAACAAAGTAAAAACAAATATTGAAAGCTAGAAAGTAAAAAAGAAAATAAATATTTAGAACAAAAAGAGGCATTAAAATAAAAGAAATAGTGTAAAATATATGAAAAATATTGAAGAAAGGATAAAAACAAAAAACCAAAAGGGCTCAGGCAGGATGAATCAGGAGGTCCAGATTCAATCACTGTATCATCTCATCACAGCCACATGATTGAAATAAAAAGGTTTTAAGAAAACACAGCACAAAACAAAGGAAAAACATTGGGAACACAGCAACTGTCAGATCAACAATCTGACGGTTCAATCAGAGAGCAACGGCGTGGTTCACACAAGGGAGCATGTACTTAATTAAATACAGGATGCATCATTGGCCGTTAGATCTACTATCTAACGGCCTAGCTTTAAACGTACACGATAACACAAAGGAGAGTCACACACGGAATTAAAATAAAATAAGCAGTCTATATAAAGTAGTTTCAACAAAAAAAAACACACACAAAACAAAAACCTTCTCTCTCTAAGTCACACTTAGAGAGAGAAGCTCTTTTCTCTTCCCTTTGAGAACAGATCGGAGAAGAAGGAAATGCGGTGGTCGGAACTACTCCGACGCGGTGGTTGGCCATAGCGCCGACGCATCGGAGTCTCACCTTCACCCTTGTTAAATTTTTTTGACATCAATATGTTCCTTTCCTTCTTCTCCATTCACATTCGAGTCTAGATTTCAATGAAAACGAGCCAATCAGACTAGATCTACAAGTTTATTTTCGAAAAAAAAACTTCATGTAACAACCAAAAGAAAACCGAATCTATGTAGTACTTTTGAGTGGACAAAGATTTACCTCTGTTAAATCGGAGAAAAAGATCTTTAAAACGGAAAACTTCTAAGCAACTTCGATCTTGGTTCTATTTCTGGTTCGAAATCGATCTCCACTGTCGTTGATGCTAATAGCTCCGATGTTCTTCTCCTTTTTCTTGTATTTTTCGGATTTGTCATATTATGTACTGACCCTGTCCGATTTGGTTGTAATTCTGTATACCGATGTTGAAATCGAATTGATCTCGTGAAATGGTAGATTTGAATTGACTATGATTCGTGAAAAGGTTGAGTGGAATTGTTGTTTGGTTCGAATCTGTAGGGTTTATGTTACTGTAAAATATTTAGGGTTCATAGTGTTCTTGAGGAATTTTGGAAAAAATGTGGTGTTTGATCCAAAATTCCAAGAGAGAGAAAGTTTTGGGCGTTTTCAATAATTGTTGCTGCTATTTTTTCTCTGACGCGTGAACAGTGACTGTCTTCTGCAACATTTATGATAGTCTATTTATAGACTGTCATAACTAGGGTATCTCTGATACAAAGCAATGACAAAAATACCCTTGACAGCACAACACCTAAACTTGGGGAAAAAGTTTGGACAAGGACCAATGATAACATGACAAGTGGACAAAGGGATAAGAACAAATATTTAAATGGACTAAAAAAACAGAAAATGATTACATGAATAATACAAAAATCAAAAATAATAATCAAAGAAGTGACAATAATTATTAAAGAAGTGACAATAATTATTAAAAACTCTCACATATAAGTGGATGAGCCGTGATTCGAACTCCGGCCACGACGTTCGGTCTAACAATTTTAGAATTTTTACCGGTTGAGGTAAAACTTGTGGACTCAACAATTTTACTAATAGTGAGTTGAACAATTGGTTTCTGCTCTTCCCCCTGCACTTTTCGCTCGCACCAAACTGAAAAGACAATAATGCCCCTGCGTTAGTTAAGTCACGCACCACTGACATGTGCGCGAGTTAACTCACGCACGTTGCCCGATGGTCAGAACTGAAGAACACACGTTTTTTGGACGGTGTTCAATGAATTTTAATTGGTTTTACACGTTTTTGTTAAGTTTTTTCACGTTTTTTTGACTAAATTTATGGTAGATATAACCTATGTTACAATCTCCCCCTATAAATACACCTCTAAACTTCCTCATTTCCTCACACCATCTCACATTCTCACTCTCCTCAATCCCTCCCCCTATAAATCTCCTTCTTTTCCTTCTTTTGTTCCTTCTTTATTTTGGTGTAAAAAGAGTAAGAGGTAAATTCTGGGGATAAAATGATGAGTAGTGAAAAGCTTTCTTAGAAAAAAGAACCAGATTGGGTAAAACTAAATGTGTAGATTTAGTTTTACCCCATGAAAGCTGGTTTTCTTGTGGAATTCTTTTAGTTTTACCACCGGAAGGTAGGTTCTAGTGGTTTTTTCTTTAGTTTTACCACTAGTAGGTAGGTTTTCTAGTGGTTTTTATTTTTTCGCGGATTTAGTTTTACCTCATTGTAAATGTAATAAGAATTATGTTAATAAAATGAGATTTTATATCTATTACTTGTGTTCCTTTATTTTTGTTTTTATTTGCATTTATTTTAAGATTGTATATGAAATAAATAAATTCGAATAAAAATTGTGTATTAAAGAATAATTTTTTTTGAAAAAGACTAATTAAACTCAGCGTAAATTTGAATAAAAATTGCGTAAATTTGAAAAAGACTAATTAAACTCAGCGTGAATTCGAATAAAAATTGCGTATTAAATAAATTCGAATAAAGACTAATTAAACTCAACGTGAATTTGAATAAAAATTGTGTATTAAATAAATTCGAATAAAAGTTACATTACGTTACATAAACTTCCTAAATATGTTCTATCATTACATTTCAACTACAACAATTGTTTTACCTCTAAATTGGGTAAATTCAAATTTGCTAAACAGCAGGACTTAAACATTCATCCGGCATTTATATTGTTCCATTCAAAATATTAAATTCTTGTTAGGCTTGGTTTAAATAATGGTATTCAAGTGTCAAAAGAATGAGGTGCATTCCTTGACACTTCAATACCTTCATTTAAATCAGTCTAACAAGAATTTAATCTTTTGAATGAAACAATAGGAATGTCGGGCGAATGTTTGGGAACATTTGTTTAACAAGTTTGAATTACCTCATTCAAATGAAGACAATTGTTGTAGTTGGAAGGTGCATTCCCTACCTAATGACGATCTTCTGGTAGAATTAAACTTTTGATGATATCTTCAGTTGATCTCATCAACGTTACACACCTATCGATCCACTGGAACATGTTGTGCTCCCAAAACATGTTCTTCACGTTTTCCTCGTTCGTTAATTCCGCTCAAGTTAATGATATTCTCCCCTCGTCGAGCGTTGGACGTTTATACCGAACGTATTTCACCCTCCTTGTGTCTCTGGGGTTGACTCCTTGGTTGAATTCATTCAGTTGATCTTTGAGACCTCTTAACGTTACACCAAGGCACCAAACCTTCAACCTTTAAGGTTCTCCTCCGTTGAATTGTGCATGAACGTCGATCCACCCGGCCATTGTTTCAAATCTACATAATAAGAAATTATAAATAATCAATGAAAAACTCATTCAAACATTTCATCAAACACTTGGAATGTAAATTATACATAAACCCTGAAACTCATAACTACAACATAAACATGCAAACATTTAAACATTTAAGCAATATAAGTCTAAGTCATTTACATGTAAATATAGTCATTTCTTGCAAAAAAAAAAAAAAAATTTAAACAAACCGTAAATCTA
>Ga0228711_1005685_pt1 | contig 18913 bp, 6 predicted proteins | sample MedpolnodulmetaG_2_FD_177996 | JGI IMG/M metagenome (GOLD analysis project Ga0228711, IMG submission 177996) | Root nodule microbial communities from Medicago polymorpha collected in Santa Monica, California, United States - brown nodules | ecosystem: Host-associated > Plants > Roots > Nodule...
ATATGCGCCCCCCCCCCCCCCCCCCCCCCACCCCCCAATAGGTGGGTATTTGTGATTGCATTCCCCAGATTAATCGGTATTTAGGCCAATACCGAATGTCTTTAAAAAATTACTGTATTTATTATTAAAATTTTAATTCATAAAACTATTGATCAATTAATAATTTTCTTGTCAAATTAAATTGTTAAGGGAATATGTAAAATCAACATGTCACTCTAAAGAAGTATGTGTATTATTAAGTTTTTTTTAATAAATTATTAAATGTTAGCTATTATTTTTTGAATAATAGTTAACATTTAATAATTCTTTCAAAAAAACTTTTAACAAGGATAAAGGACTTCTAACACATAATTTTAGCATGATTTCTATTTTATTAGTTTAAATTCACATGGATCTTGCTAAATTTATAAGGGGCTTGTGTAATTTGGTGCGGTCCATATCAGTTTTAACTAATAAAATAGATTGTGCTTAAAACTATGTTGAGTGCGAGTTTCAGACACTCATCATCATTAAATAACAATGTAAAAGTTAAATTAAAATATATAAAATAGGTTGTCAATCATGTATATCCATTTTATTATAACAAATTTGACTTAAAAATAACTATCACAAAAGTTAACTTGAAAATATTTGTTTTGTTTTAATTCTCTGATTCTAAAAAAAATAGGGTATGCTAATCTGATGTTTAGTCGAGTAGGTAAAGTTTGGTTAATGATTATTCTACTAAGGATTTAAATTCAAATTATTTTGAATGACCATTATAAGAGCTTAAGTATGGCAACATAATTGCACCCACCCAAATCCATCCAAACGAAACCATGCTTTGATTGGGCGTGGATGCATAATTTCTTTGATATTCAAAGCATGGGTGTCTTCAACCTCCTCCAAACTCGTTTATTAATATAAAATAATATTAATTTTATATACATATATTTACTCATATTATTTATTATTTAATTAAATATTATAGTATGATCTTATCCCAATAGAAAAACTAATTTTAGTAATATTTTATAATAGTTTAGTATTTATGATTTATTATATTAATTACATTAAATATGACTTTTAAATTATATATGGTAGGAGAGGGTGTAAGGTAAGGAAACCTGATTCCTATTGGGGATGAGGATCCCAACCTAGACAGAAAATGAATGTGTGTGAGTCTTTAAATTATTATTATTTTTTTGAAATTTGGATATTGATAAACTATTGTATAAATTATATCTATAAAATATTATATTTATTAAAAGTAATGTATTAAATATCATAATGAATTAATATTCATTGAATTTTTATTTTTTAATAAAAAGTTTTCTTTTTTCTGAGTGATTATACAATATTTTTTCGAATACAATGTCTATAAAAGCAGCATAACTCGAGTAATAAGAAAAGTATAACAAACATCGTTTTCATAATTTCTTTCTCACTCATTTCTTTTTGTTTTTGGGTCATCACTACCATGGGCAGAAAGAAGCTCAAACTTGAATACATAATCAATAAGTCGAAACCGATGGCAACATTCAGAAAAAGAACAGAAGGTTATAGATTAACTTTTCCTTAGTTTCAATCAAATCATGCATTATCATTTCATATCATCACACATGTTTATTTTATTTTATTCATCCCATTGTAATTAAAATCTTTGAACTTCGGTGTGTGCCCCAAGGTATCTCTAGAACTTATGCCCTTGAGGCCCCACTGTAAAACTAATTTTTCGTCGACATACATGTTTGGACTCACACCATGTTGATGAAATAGTTACATATTTATTGCCATTATAAATAAATAAAAAATTAGTATCGCTTTTTAAATCATATATTTTACCAAAGTAGAATAAATATTCATCTAAATGATCTAACTAGTGACATTGTTTTTATTATACAATTAGGGTATGTCGTGATTGCCACCAATGACTTAGCCTATTATTTTGAAGATAAAAAAGTAAAATCATGGATAACAACCACAAGACTTTCATTCTTTATTGAAAAATTGTTAATAAAAATTATTACTGCTATTAATGGTTTTTTATCTTTCATTTTTTCAAAAACAGGCAAAGTCGGTGGTAGCCTGCTATGAGTGTCCCGAATCAAATAAAAAATTTAAATTGGTGCAAAAAATTGAAAAACATATAAAATCGATTATTGTTGGATACTTTTAGATTGTTTTTTTTTGTGAAAATCAGTCATATCACATCATAATTCATATTCCTCTTTCAAAATAAATATATAAATTTAAGTATTTATCTGTAAACATTTATACTAATAAAAATAAATAAGAATATATATATACACACACACACACACACACACACACACTCTCGTTCAATTTGGTTTGGTTTTGAAACGACAATAAGAACTTCGATCAGATCCTAGAAATTTTCATAAAATGATATCCAATAATATTATGTTTTGTATGATTATTTGTTTTTTAATTTATTTATAGCTTTGCAGTTTAATTTTGATTGTTTTAGATATGAATACTTATAGCGGTCACTTTCATTACAAATGGAAAAATAAAATGTTGGTTGCAGTCCATGATTTTGATGCTTTTATTTTTTTTTATAATTTTTTTATAAAATGTTAAGTTGTTGGTGGCAATCATGACTTGCTTTAACTGTGTAATAAAAAAAATTGCACTTGTTTGGTAATGTAGTTGAGTGTTTTTACTATCGTAAAAAATGTTTGAGGTTAGTAGTTTTGTTTATTTTAATACTAAAAAATATTAAATTTTTAAATTTATGCTTTAACTATTCTTATCAAATAGAAAACCTCTTATGTTTGGGTAAATTTTAATTTCCTTCCTCAGTTATATATCATTTGTATATATGTTTTTCAATAGGTATAATGAAGAAGGCTAATGAATTGAGCACCCTTTGTGGGGTAGAGGTATGTGTAATAATCTATGGTGAAAACTATGGTCAAGCAGCAGTTTGGCCATCAACGATAGGACTAGAACGTGTGTTGCACAAGTTTGAGAGTTTGCCTGAACTCAAAAGAAACAAAAAGATGGTGGATCTATATGGCTTTTGGATGCAAAGGATTGAAAAAGCCAAAGAGAAGTATGAGAAAGCAATGATGGAAAACAAGAAGAAAGAAATGACTAATTTTATTCGTCAATTTATTCCTACTCGTATCTATAATGTTGGTGATCTGAGCTTAAATGATATCAATTATCTGACGACTTTAATTGATGACAATATGAAGGAAGTTGATCAAAGGTTGGATTCAATGGTAACCCAAGGCCATGAACAGGTTGTAAATGGAGCTGAAGCTATGAAGGATGGAGATTTGTTGGCTAGTACAAACATTGCTCAAGTGCCGCTGAGTGGAGGAGATACGCGGGATAACATGAATGAGGTTGCTGATACCCATGGTTATGAGACTAGCATGAATTATGGTTTGCAAAGTGATGAGCAACTACCTATGGACTTCCTCATGCCACCATTTGATGATTTTAATTTTGATTTTGATTTCGACCCAAATGGATTTGGATCTATCTAGTCCATAATTCTGGTGAAAGTTTATGCTATGTTTAGTTACATTTCTAGTCTATGTCTTATGTCTCATGTTTCACTTTTTTTAGTTTATAATGTCTTAGACATTATGTGCGTCTTTAATAAAGTTAGTCTCAATGCGTGTCTGTTTCAAACATATAGTCCTCTTTTTTATGTTATGTTTACTTTTAAAATGTTGGTGTTCATAAGAACTCTCTTTTTGTGATTTATAGAAGAAAATATTATTAAAATTAAGGGAGTCCATATGATATTTCAACTCTTTATTGTTAGCTACTAGGAGTCCATCCAACAAAAACACTTAAATCAACAAACAAACAACATAAAAAATCTTGTAATGAACTATCTCCAATTTGTAAACACCAAAAACAAAAATAAATAATGAGTAAAACATTTAAATATGATAGATGAGTGGTAAAGAGGAAAAAGAACATCACATATAAAATGATGTCGGAGTAGAAACCTCGTGATGGAGGAAGAGTATGTAGCGGATAGCGACAAATAGCTATGGATAATGAAGACATGAAAGTTGTTTTCGTCGAGATGAGAGGTTGAAGAGGGAGGGAAAGAAAATTGGGTGAAGCATATGAGTTAAAAAAGTGGGTTAAACCATTATGGAAAATATGCACTATTGGAAAAAATAAATAACAACATTAATTATGAAATAGACATTAATGTGACCGTTACAAATACTACATTTTGACTAACCGGGTGAGTCAGACATAAGACGTTAAACTCTCACAATGTAGTGAAATACAGTTCAAATTAGACCCAAATTGCAAAAATATAGGTGTATGAGTTAATGACAATCATACCCATATTTTGATAACCACGAAAGAATTTGTCCCCCAACACGGTGACGAATCCACACACCAATCGTTTATTGTGATAAACAACAGAAAACACACGACCATTTTTAGCCAAACAATTTAAAGCTCCAGAACGCATGATGAACTCATATCGAGGGTTGAATTCAAAACGTTGATTTAACCAGAGATTAAGGTACAAATGAAAACTAGCAATATGCGACCAAGGATGGAGACGACTGCTTACTCAGCCCCATTTGTGGTTTGGGGTGTCATCATCAGCCAAAGTGTGCTCAAAACTCATCGATGCAAAAAGAATGAATTATGAAAATGTGAGACATGCAGAGACCAGATCCAAAACTAGATATGAAACAAACATAACCAAATCATCAAGAACCACAAACCAACCAATTAGGCCAAAAGTAGAACCCACACAAATCACCATGTTCCAAGAAAATGACGACTAACCAAAGGGGACGACGAGGTAGGAGGAGGATTAAACCTGCCAGTGCGTCGGCCCCCAAAAGGAGAAGGCGGAAAAACGACCCTGACGAAAAGGAACAATTGTGCAAAGGGAGGATCTCGTTTGCGAGCTTGAAGGTTGGATAGATATATAGAGAGGTCATAGAGAAGGGTATTAGGGAGAAAAAACATGTTTGGAAAAAACCTCATATAAATCCACTAGAAAGTAATATGTTTGATGTAAAATATAATATACTAAAAATTAACATTACAAAATGATAAAGATTGCTTTTAATTTTAAAATTGATTCGAACACAGTTTATATTTCAACTTATTTTTACAAGAATGTATGTAAACATAAGTCCCTTTATTTACAAGTAACTTTTAATCGTAGTCAATTGTTTTTTTGGATTGATTGTCATAATATTTGACACATTTTTAAAAAATATAAAAGCTACACATGATTTGACTAAAAAGTAGGGGAAAAAAATAGTGATTAATTTTTTATGAGGAACTAAAAATCTAACAATTTTTTTTTTGATAAAATAAAACGAAAAGTTAAAGTACTATGGTGGATTCTACGGTGAACCAAAAACATATTTAACATTTATCAGTTTTATAAAATCTAATCAAAATAATTATATATTTTTTTTGTGGTGACTTAAATCCCGAAACTTACCTATATTATATATTGTTCTGAACAATCAATTTTTGTTTTAAGTATAAGGGTCTTGTTAATCGGTGCACCCGGAACACTAGTTAAGGAATCAAAAGTAAAAAGAAAAGTCAAGTTTGACATTGAAAAAAACACCTTCATAACTTTTCAAAAATAGAATACACAATTTCCAAAATAATATTTCTTTTTATGATTCCTTAAACAGTGTCCCGGACACCGGTTAACATTTCCCTATGTATAATCAAACAGGGTTGTCGTTTTCCATCTATTTTTTGCCGTATTGAAACAACCATGTCATGAATGCTTGAACCAGTCAAAGAGGGAAAGCACGTATAAAAACAGTATAGAACCAAGAAGCTTCCATGTTTTCGTGAATCCATTATTTAAAGACATTAAAACATCCACAGTAACAATAAATAAGACACGACACAAAAAGCTGCGAAACTAACTTAACAAAAACCGCTTTCCCACGTTCTCGTCACGTCTCTTCAAACTTCCCACTTTCCTAATTTACCCCTCAATTCTTCACAGAAACCGCGTATTTCCAAGGACATTCTCGTCATTCAAACCCCTTATTCTCAAACACTTCCTTCTTCAGTTCTTCTCCGAAGAAGTTACGATACTAACCAAAAAAATGTCTGAAAACGGTGAAGAGAAATTACTCGCTGTGGCACGCCACATAGCAAAAACTCTAGGCCAAACAAATCACAACATGACCGATGATATTCTTCAAATCTTCTCAAATTTCGACGGTAGATTCTCTAAAGAAAATCTCTCCGATTCAGCTCCACGGAATGATACCATACGCTACACCGCACTTGAACAAACTCTTAACAATCTCCACCGTCAGATTTCTCATCATCTCTCCTCGGAGATTCCCACGGCTGCTTCCGCCGCGTTTCTCTCCGCCGTTGACGAGCTTGTTGCGATTATTGAAGATTGGAGTCCTCTCTCCGATGATAAAACCGTCGGCGCGTGTCTTCTACGTGCTGATGATATTCTTCAACAAGCTATGTTTCGTGCGGAGGAAGAGTTTCGGTCGTTGATGGAACTCGGTGGCGCGTCGTTTAACGGTGAGATGAATCTGAACGGTAATTCACTTTATGAATCGAACGACGAGGTGGATGAAGATGAAGAAGAGGAGATTGACGGTGATGAGGATTTGATTCCGGTGGCGAAAGCGGTTGTTGATTATAACGTGGTGATCGACGCGCTTCCTCCGACAACGGTGAACGATTTACGTGAAATCGCGAAAAGGATGATAGCGGCGGGGTTTGGGAAGGAGTGTTCGCATGTGTACGGTGGTTGTAGGAGGGAGTTTTTGGAAGAGAGTTTATCGAGATTAGGGTTACAGAAATTGAGTATTTCGGAAGTTCATAAGATGCAATGGCAAGAGCTTGAAGATGAGATTGAACGATGGATTAAGGCTTCGAATGTTGCTCTGAAGATTCTGTTTCCAAGTGAACGGCGTCTTTGTGATCGTGTTTTCTCCGGTTTATCTTCGTCATCAGCCGCTGCTGATCTTTCATTTATGGAGGTCTGCCGGGGTTCGGCAATTCAGTTACTGAATTTCGCTGATGCGGTGGCGATTGGTAGTAGATCGCCGGAACGGTTGTTTAGAGTGCTTGATGTGTTTGAGACAATGCGTGACCTAATTCCTGAATTTGAATCATTGTTTTCTGATCAGTATTGTTCGTTTCTTGTTAACGAAGCAATCACGAATTGGAAGAGGTTGGGTGAAGCCATAAGGGGAACTTTTATGGAATTGGAGAATCTGATTAGTCGTGATCCGGTGAAGGCGGTGGTTCCTGGCGGAGGTCTTCATCCGATTACTCGTTATGTGATGAACTACCTGCGTGCTGCATGTAGGTCGAGTAAAACCCTAGAACTAGTTTTCAAAGACAATGCACTTTCTTTGAAGGACTACCATAAGCATGATGAAAGTTTACAATCAAATTCATCGTTTTCGGTTCAAATTTCATGGATTATGGATTTGTTAGAACGGAATTTGGAAGCAAAGTCTAGAATTTACAAAGACCCTGCTTTGTGTTCTGTTTTTATGATGAACAATGGGAGATACATTGTTCAGAAGACTAAAGACAGTGAATTAGGAACACTTTTGGGTGATGATTGGATCAGAAAACACAGTACAAAAGTGCGGCAATGTTATACGAACTATCAAAGAAGCTCATGGAACAAGTTGTTGGGGTTTCTGAAGGTGGAGACATTGGCTGCAAAACCTATGAAGGAGAAACTAAAGATGTTCAATCTGCATTTTGAAGAGATTTGTAGGGTTCAATCTCAATGGTTTGTCTTCGATGGGCAGCTCAAGGAAGAAATAAGGATCTCAATCGAAAAGCTCTTGTTGCCTGCTTATGGAAGTTTTATTGGAAGGTTTCAAATTTTACCGGAGCTTGCTAAGAATAGTGATAAGTATATCAAGTTTGGAATGGAGGACATTGAAGCTCGGCTTAACAATTTGTTTCAGGGAAATGGTGGATCGAATGGTAGCCGTAAGTGAAGGTAAAAAATGCTCCTGGTTGTTGTGTGTATATGTATGTGTATGAATTTGTAGTGTAATTAGGATACAAAGTTTTGAATGTGATCAATGTAGTCCACATTTGCTATCTATCTATGTATGTCATTGTATGTTTGTCTGCTCAGATCAGGTCTGTTGTAAAGTTTAGGTTTCAATTAGTGATTTCATTCCATTGTTCCATTGTAGTAGTTACTGCACATTTGAATGTTTAGAACAGGATTTGAAGAGCTAAGAGTGAGCGTTCTTGATCACAAAATTTCATTTGTTAATTATATATGCATGTTTCACTTGTATATTTTTAGTCTTTTTAGTTCAAGGCCAAAGTTATGGCAGTGACAGGACTAGTACCTGTTTTATGTGGTGTAAAAAAGGACTACAATCTTTTGGATCCATTCTATGTTTTTTTAGCCCGGAAGATTCACAAGCCTTTAGGAGTGGTGGGCAAATTGGATTTTAGATAGTTTACAGGAGATATAGGAGTGGCGATTGGTTACACCAGAAAACGTAACAGTTGCAGCCATAGATTAAAACACTGAAAAGGAGGAAGGTTCCGCTAGCATGAATAAAGCTCTATTTTTTGTTTCAGACTAATTGAGTCATGGGTTTGTTAATTCCATTAATCTAACTGTATTTTTGAGATTCACAAACAGTACCAGTAATTTCCCCCCCTCAGGTGAGACATGACAAGGTGTGAATAATTGGAGGAATAGAGAGAGGATCTCTGGTTTGGTCTTTTTAGAGTAGAATTTGGGAGGAAGAACCCTGGTCTCTCAGCACATGTAGGAGTTGGTATTCATTCACATGAATTGTATATTTGGATTGATGGCGAATTTCACGAAATCATGGTGACATTGTGATTTTGTTGAAGCTCTAAGATGTAGCTTCTGTCAAAATTGTGGTGGTTCACCTTGATTCCGCCAAAGTCACTGCCAATCCAAACTGCACAAGTCAAGAGACAGGTTTCTGTAAACAAAATTTCAAAATTACGTTTCAGCTGTCTACTTACACTTCACCCTGGTAATAATTGGTTTCTATCTTTTTCAATTTTTGAAAAGCCTATGGAATTTGATTGGGGCTGCAGAAGATTTTGTTCTTATTATCTTGTTGTTTTTTAGTAATTAACTAGACAGAGAAAATAGCTAAAATTGATTGATCCTCAAGAAATCTGTATGGATTCTATCCTTGTCTTCATTCCTTTATCCAAAGATGAAACTGAGAAGTAGAGCCTATGGCTATAGCCATGAATATATTCCGGCAAATGTTAACTTGATTGGATAGTCATGTAACTAGCGCAAGATGTAGACATAATTGAGAGTATCACCGTGGATTTTGTCAAAATTACGGTGTCACCATGAAATCAACCGTGATACCAAACATGCACTTCAATTAGCGATGAGTAGTGTTCTAGAATCGACTCTCAAATCCCATTGGCTCATCACCTTGTAACATATGTATAAGTTTGCATAAGCTATTTTTATAGCAAAAAGATAACATGATATTAAACTGTTTTTGTATATGTTAACTTATAGAAATAAGTTGAGAAAAACTTATGAAAAATTGTCATAAGTTGTTTTCATATATTATCCCAAACAGTCTCACAAAACCAAAACTTATGTCTGTAGATAAACTCACATAAATCAATCCAAACAAGAAGAAACGAAGTGTTATTTCGTATGTACCATTATGAGGAGTTGAGGAATCCCATTAGCACTATGATGAAGCTGAGGGGAATAATATACATCCGTTTTCATAATTTTATGAAGGTGCACAATTTGGACAGTTTGCATAAGCTATTTGATCGATTGTGTATGTTTTTAAAAATTAACTGTACATACTTATAGAGCAAAAATGTAATCCATCTCAATATATCATGTTCTTCTCTAACTTAACTTGCAAGACAAGTGTATTAACCAACTAAACATAGGTTGACTGAGTCAATTGACCCGTTGAGAGCATCAACAATGAGACTCAACTATTTAAATGTTTAAATGGGTTCCTTTGCTGGCTCTCATGTCAAAATTCAGCTCCCAATAATTGTTTTCTTACTTTTAACTGCAACTACCTTATCCTACAACAAGAAAAAGCTTTAGAGATAATAACATATTTTCTTCCTTCCTTTTCCTTCCTCGCTCATTTGGGAAATTGCTCATCAGGCACCTGGCAAGTGTCGAGCGGTAATTAACTATCGGTCGGAACACTTTTTAAATCGGTTAAGTTAATTTAAAAAGTGCCTTAATTGATTGAAAAAGTGACTAATAATAGTTAATTATTGTTCGGTAGGTGTCTGCGAACAATCACTAAATGTCTAAAGAGCAAGCACTCTCAGTTGAATGTCTCCAAGCCCATGAATCCTTGATAAGCCCATTTGTCTACTCAACCTAGCAAAACTTTGACAATCGTTGCTCTTTTAGCCCTTCTATTTGCTATATCCTGAAAAACAGCATTCGAAGGTTATCTTCTCAAGCCTTTAAAAACGCAAAAAATGTTGTTTTGAGAGATAACTCCCGAATTTGAACTTTGAACTTGCACCAATTGACTAAATCGTTGATAAGCCTATTAGAGCATCTCCAATGGTAGATGTTTTGCCTAATAACATGTAGAGCTTATTAGCTACTCTCTTTGGAGAAGAAATAAGAAGTATGCTATTTAGAGGCAAGGTTTGTACAAAAAATTGTTTCTCTCTTGCATAAATGTGGTTTCATTGCATTCTTTATTCAACTTCTTTTTATCATATTTCAAATAAAAAAATCAATGCATAAATTCAATATTACAAATAGAGTGATTCTTTAAAAGTTGTTGGGTTGGAGTGAATGAGTGCTTATTAAATATTAAAATAAAAAATGAAGTGAATATGTGATGACTGATGTGTACGCAAAAGGACCACTTAAGCTACCTCCTAATAAGGGCAACGTTGAAGATACTCTTAGTCTACTCAAATCGGCAATTAATTTTATTCAACCATCAGCTAATTATTTTCACTTATTAATACAACCGTTTCTTAACAAATATAACTTACTTTAGACAATCTCCGATGCAATATCAAGCAAGAATTTGAAATAGCAAACAAATAAGCAAAAATAAATAACCAAAACCATACAAGAGCAAAAAAAAAGAGCCCACAAATACGCTAATTGCAGAAGCATTTTATTGTTTTTAGCAATAATTGCTTTGATTGATTCAATTTCTAAATAATAATTTGGTTAGTTAGCAAGATGATAATTTGTATTGCTTGAATCTTGTTCAATGTATAAGGTTCTCGAGCTAATGGATGTGTGGATTATGTTGTCCAAATATAAGTATGATTAGTATACATGTATTAGAGGACGCGCCCCTCCTTATGCACTTCCTATCTTTAATTATAAAAAAAAGACATTTTCAAACTATTCCATTAAGTTCTTATTATAAACAAAATTTCACTTATCAGGTGAATAGTGCATATACATCTTGTATATAATAGTGATCAGAGGACTTGAAACATGAAATTTGTTTATAATAATGTGATCTGAGGAAATACCCCTATATAAATCTGTCATTTTCACTAGTTAAGTTACACCAACAATTCAAAATGTCTGAATCAATTATTTGTATGTGAGTGTTTGGTGGAATTAGAATTTCATTTTCTTTTTTATCTTCTAGTTAATTGACCAGACTTGAATTTCCTAAAGTCGAGTCGGGACGATCCAACCTTCACTTAGTCACACGATCTTACGCATTTTAGATTGAAAAATCCACGTTTTAATATCACATTTCTTATAGCACAATCCATACCCATCTTTATAAAACATATTCAAAATGCAACGTAAAAACGTTGACCTTCCAATCTTTGATCAGATAGTTCAAATTCGCAATGACGTGATTGCGTAAATCTAGACAATCCATTTCTCTGATTGACAGCTTGGCTTGATTTCTTTGTGCATGATAATTGTCTATCTGGCTTAAGAAAGTCTCTTAAATTGTTAACCCATGCAGAGTTGAACTTATTACTTCGAGACTACAAAATACTTTAGAAACCTGATTTATGAATTCTCTAATCACATCACATTTTACATGATAGAGGATATTTTGAACATCTGTAGCAATAACAAAGGAATGCATTAATTAATTATTACCAATTTGATTGAATTTGATTCCATATCTTCAATTTGACTGTGACCAATTGAAGAGGTTCATGCACCATGCATGATACACGGATGCCAATCTGTGCCAATTTCACCAAGACCAAGAGTTTGTCTTATTATTAGATTTGATTGGATACTAACCCACTCGTGGGCAATATATCATTATCATATACTAGTCCAATTTATTGGTCTTGCCAGTTAACACCAATGTTTAAAATTGATCTCTTCATATATTCTCTAAGATCCTATTCAATGTCCCGAAACTTGAAGCAGTACTTTCAAAAATATATGTAGATTTGGTAGTTACAATAACATCTATAGTTTAGGATTTTGATGTAAAGCTTTACCTAAACAATTACTAGGGTGAGGAAGTATTACACATAGCCTTTAGTAGATCCATACCTTTTTTTTTTTAATTTTATTTTTTAAATTTTGGTTACTATCATCGTCACATTTAAGTAGAAACTCCGAGCCTTTTAAGTCTTTGTGATTGAAAAACTAACATGATTGACGTTGATTTAATAAAAACAAGAAAAAACATTTTCTTTTTATGTTTTTTCATTGGCACCAATTAGATCACCGTCTTACCTTTAAGGACAAGTAATATTATGAATTTTTACTTATGGAATTTGGAGGACAACGCAACAAATTTTAAATATTAATCTATGGTAGACGATATGAGATACTTGTGCATTCTAAATGACACCTTACTTGACATGTACAAAGGTAGTATATAATAATGTTGAAGAGATAATAGTATAAAATCACACCTACTGCTCATATATCTGCAAAACGATGTCATAAATCAATGATCATTTGTAGTTGGAGATAAATTTGTACTTTTGTGGGTGTAGATGTAGTCTTGGAGAATGGAGACTAGATAAGAGGAGTTTTTGCTCTTTCTTTATTTTGTTTTTCAATATAGTATATAGTAATTGTTTTGTTTACTGAAATTGATTTTGTATATAATCTGGCTCTTTCAATTTTTGGCACCCCAAACAAGTGAATATATTAAAAAAGAAAATTAGAATATTAATTTTTTATTGTTAGGATTTTCACTGTTAGTGTATTATTGTTGAATTATGAAGGGAGTTCGAACATCATATTGAACTAAAAGTAATACACAAGCGGATTGAGCATCACATTTGTATCCAAAATCTTAAAACGTTATATGAATTATCTCACTAATTATATGTTGCTCGATGTCCACTTTTCCATCTAATTTAAAACTTATAATTGACACCAAACACACTAACATTTATATATTTATAAAGCACGAATACATACATGGATACGATACAGACACCGCTAATAATTTGAAAAAAATCATATAAGTCAGTGTAATATAATTATATGTGTCAGTATCATATCGGTGTCAGACGCGATATATGTCTGACACTAGGACAAGCCTAATCTGAGAAGAGTCTGCGCTTCATATACCATTACTATTAAATTTCATAATATCTTACTCTTGCTCTCTTTCGTAAATGTTATTATTATTACTATTATTATTGGGTTTTTTGTTTGGTGAAAATATATGATATGGTACGTATTACGTCGATTTCAACATATTCGTGGATGATATAAACTCGTCTCCATGGTATACCACATTGTTTGGACGTTAGTGCAAGATACATATACCAACAAGATCTTAGGAAAGTACGTTAACCACACAAATGAAAAGTGAGCTACAAAAATCTAATAAGATAGGGTTGGGTCATGGTCTCATGAAGGGTCCATTCAATTAATGTTCTTCAACTTTACTAAATTATTTCAAGATTTCGACTTTGCCGTGAATCAAGCCTTGCTTCACATACCAACTGGCATTTTAGTTTTTACCAATCTCACTCAAATAATGTGTATATGATACACTTCTTAATCAACTAGTTTGCATGGTTATGAATATTAGAGCACTACCTTTACATTAAAGTAATAAGATGAGTAAGTTTTGAGATGCTAGAAGTGAAAGATCAAATGATCATATGCATAAATAATAAAAATTGTTGTAGTTAAGTCTAATTTTGATAATTAGAGAAGATTAGTAAATCTAACAAGCTAGGTCACATAATCATAGATGGATGATCAGAATAAAAAGTTATTTAGTCGTTGTATGACTACTAAACAAGTCACATGGCATTATGTTTCAGTTTGAACTAATTTATTGTTAGATTCAAAGGGTTACTCATTTCAATCTTGAATAAAAAAGACACCCACTCATTTGATATGTATTCACATAGTCAATTGCTAATGAGGTGGGACAAAAAAAGAAAAGGAAGGGTTTGATCATGTTTAAAGTTGATTTTATAAAAACATATGAGTCGATGAAATTAGATTATCTCAATGTGATGATGGCAAAATGTTAAAAAGTCTTACATTGAATGAGTTAGACCCAATTTCAATATGATATCAGAGCTTATTTCATGATCCATTGGACCACATACTATAAAGTTTCCTCTATCGGGCCACCACCATTTATATCCATGCTTCAGATGTCTAGTCCTGGGCATGAGAGAGCGTGTAATAGAGTCTCACATAAGATAAAAGATGGCCTGCACTTGTATTTTTTTTTATAAATGAGGACAATTCTCAACTCACAAGCCGATTTTATAGGGTTGTGCTAGCCTCAACCACGATTTTTAAGATTTTTTTTTAGTAGATGGAGAAGTCGAATGTTTGCTTGTCTTAGTCCGGCTACCAGAAAGTTTTGGTGAATGAGAGTTCAACAACAAAATTTCCTTCGAGTAGAGGTCTACGGCGGGAGACTCTTTATTATCTTTTTTTTCCTTCTAATTGATAGATAGATGAAATGATGAGGTTGAGATTTTTTCAAGGGTTTTCGGGTTGGTTAATAATATTTTCATCATGGGTGAGAAGTTAGGCAAAAATTAGAGCTATTAAGAAAATCCTTATGTATTTTGAGGTGGTTTCAAACGTTAAGGTGAATTTTCATAAGAGTAGTGATATATGTACAACTCTTTGATACAACTTTTATTACAACTTTGATTTTCTCTCCTTTGATCGGTCAAAAATAATAGAGAGAGAAAAAGGAAGAGAGAGAATAAGAAGATAATGTAAGTATGAGAGAGAAAACTGTCAAAAAGTTGTTAGAAAATGGTTGTACAAATTTCATTTCTCTTTTCATAAATGTTTGTTGGTGGATATTACCAATTTATTTTATTTCTTAAAAATCATGTTTTTATTACTACTATCAACTTTGTTAATTTTTATCATTTACTCAACAAAATCCTATAAGAATGGTGCATTAATTAAGAAACAGATGGAGTAATTCACACGGTTAAGTAAAATACTGCTCAAGGTTATGGAACCAAGTAAGTATCTGCACCTGATCAATCTTGTGCTGCTTAAAGATGATATTTTATCGAGATGTTAATAAGTCTAGTAGAAAGAACATGCACTTAATTGACTCATAATAATAATAATATAGGAACTTGTTAAACACGGATACAGACACGGAAATCAGACACAACACGGACATCGGTATGCCGGTTCTGTTAATAATTTAAGAAAATAACATAATTCTGCATAATTATATATGCCGGTGTCGTTCAATGTTGGACATGACATATATCCGATACAGGAACATCCATAATCTGAAGAGTGTACATGCTTCATAGATAGTAACAAAACTAAAGAGTCTCTCGAGATGGTGTGCATTGATGAAGCTCATAACAAGATTAAAAGAACATTATCAGTATGTAGCTTATTTAGAGGTACCACGGTAGTCTTGATATGAAGGATCTTATAATATTCCTAATCATTTATACATCAATGGTCGTTACTCAAGTACATTTGTTTAGACTTTACGAAAGATCATAAAAATAGAAAGTGAAGTGGATTAAATAATGTGCTTCCACCTTGGATTTAATGTAATGACAGACTAAGCTCACGTTGTTCCATAATGAATTAAATTTTGTCTTTGTTTCTGTTAGATTTAATTAAGTGTTAAAAAATGGTTAACCTCGTGCGTTCATGTAACCACCACTATTGTTTATGAGAAACGTTTGATTGAGGTTTTGAGCTTTTTGTGGTCGGTGCCTGAAACCTCAGTGCCATGAAGCTTCGTCTTATATATTGTGTGTGCACATATTCTTGCACTAACTGCCAAAAATTGAAGTTAGGGTATACAGTTGACTGGTTTGACCAGTGTAAATGTTATTTTTTATTTTACTATCATAAAGGTTGCGAGATCACCAACACTCTAAAGATTTGACCAGGTAGTTAAACAACTGATTTGAGTCTGAAAATCGTCTTATTGTTTTCAAGTGAAAAGTAAATGTAAATACTTTTGTAAATATTTTTCAATGCGAAGATATTTTTTATTTTAGACTGAGGCATCATACCCTACCCTACATTTATTTATCAAAAAATGTTTGTAAAGTGACTTTTGGGTTAACTGAAGATTTTTTTTTTTTTATCTACAAGATTTAGACTTGGTTAAAAGATTACTTCCTCAAATATTTATAAAATTTTAAAACTAATGTATAATAAAATTAGAAAAACTATAAGTAAATATCACATGTTAGATTACGTAGGTATAATATTGGCAAAGGCCAGTGTTTATGTAGTCGAGCTTCTCGTCAACTACAAGTCGTGATGTATATTGGTAAAGGCCAACGTCTGATCGTATCAAATGCAAGATATGCTTCTTTTTCACAGTTTATGAATCATATAGGCATTGGTATATGTGGGCGCGGCGATGGTGGAACTTTTGTTCTAACCAAAATTATGAGTTTCTCTCCTTTATGTCATGTTTCTGTTGGAGAAGTTTTAGGTTTGTTTAATGCTATACAATGGTTGAGTGATATGTAGATGAACAACGTCGACGTTGTGGTGGATTTTAAAACAACCAATGACGCTTTTCACTCCAACATACTTGATGTTCCAAAATTTGGTTATATCATATCAAGGTGCGAGTGACTCTTTCATTCACTGTTCACAAACTCTCGTGTGGAGTTCAACATGCGACAATCAAATGCGGTAGTTCATGCTTTAACTGGAGAAGCCGTGCTATCAACAAGTCCCAATATTTATTTTCATATCCCTCATTGTATTACTGATATTATTATCAATGAAATGCTATAAGTATCTTTTCTTTTTTTAAAAAAAAGATTATGCAGGTACGAATTTTGAATTTATATAAACTTTTGTGTGTTTGGCCATTAATTAATATAAGAGGGTAAACAACGATTGAATTGTTGAAACCCACTTGGGTTGGTCTGATAGTGTTGACCTGAGACCTTGCGTTTTGTTTCTCCTCAAGGTCTCAAATTTGATTCTTCCATGTACCAATTTGAATGAGTTAATTTAGCTTTTTAAAAACAAACAATTGAATTGGTGAAATATATTATTTATAATCTTAGATTATAAATAACAAATATTTATTTAAAAAATTTAATTTTTAACTTTTTGAGAAATAAATTGATACAATTTTTAATACATAATTTCTTTTGATATACTAACATGGGTCGACATGTGTCGGACAGATGTTAACATTTTCCTAACTTGATCTCTCATCTCTATACATATTAGTTGTCAATGGCACGATATGTATAAGTTGCTACGGTTATTTTGCATATTAACTTCGGTTTTGACCGTGGCTAAATAGCCTTTTTTTCTGGTAGTGACGATATATGCAATAATAATTTTGTACTGATATTCCTTCATCTTCTTCTATATTCCTAACATGAAACATGATGTTTATTTTTCTTCATAACCCAGCATATTAAAAAAAAAAATAGAGCAACATATTTAATTCTTCTTTTTTTGACTGGTCGTTTTGTTATATGTCTCTCAAGTTTAAATTTTAATGAACGAACTATTAATAAATGGTTTAAAAAGAACAAAAAGAGCCAGCTCTACATGATAGCAAGATAAATAATATCTATAGCTACATAATGGAAAAGGCCAGCCTTATCTGTTCAATGTAAGTTGATTTTTCAGTACAACTACAGACATAATTAGCAGCAATATAGTATAAGAAAGAAAACAAATGTTTATCTTAAAAAATACACGAAAAACATCAATATTTGTTAAAAAAAATTAAAAAAAATGATGGGAAAAAAGAAGAGAGGAAGTGATGGAGACTAGAGAGATCTGATCACCGAATTAGTATACTTGAAGAGCTGTCTAATTTCACACGCTTTCAGAAATAAAATGATGATCCATCAATTTAAATATAATTGATACTAGTGATATTTAGTGTTTATTTTATATATATGGACCTTATTAGTTTCCATCAATGATGAGTTGTACATTTCATCACCTAAATTATTTTATGTAAAAGGGAAAATAAATTAAATATCTGTCGTATTTCCTTTTAAGTAATAGAAATATCACATCACACAGTAGTCCCCATTTCCTCAAATCATATACATGAAAGGTGGCATGGGACATGGGAATTGAGCTGATGAATTAATGATAGCCTGGTCTACTTTTTAATTTTTTTTATATATGAAGCTTAGTCCACATCTTTTTCATGCTTAGTCAACATTTTAACTAAAAAGGAAAAATTTCATGTTTATAGTATCTAGAGAATGTCTGCATAATAGTAATCGATGTTGATCATTATCACATTCTGGTTAGTTAAAGAATTAATTCATAAAACAGTCTTTTTTTTTAAACCGCTAAGCATGTAGATATACAAGCAATGGAAATTGTTCTATCTACTAGTCATCGGTTTTGCTAAAAAGTCCTTCAGTTTATTAGAACGTAACTCCTGATCACATAAAATTTATCAAAAGATACGTTTTGATCGTTTTTTTTTTTTTTTTTTGAGCGCAA
>Ga0228711_1005687_pt1 | contig 18913 bp, 8 predicted proteins | sample MedpolnodulmetaG_2_FD_177996 | JGI IMG/M metagenome (GOLD analysis project Ga0228711, IMG submission 177996) | Root nodule microbial communities from Medicago polymorpha collected in Santa Monica, California, United States - brown nodules | ecosystem: Host-associated > Plants > Roots > Nodule...
TTTTTTTATTTCAAAAAAAAAAAAAAAAATTTTATATATTTTTTTTTTTTTTAAAAAAAAAAAAGAAAACATAAGCCTATCGAACTCTTTCATTTTTTATGGATATAAAATTTTATATTACGTTGGAAAGACTGTTTTTCATTATTATATTATGGGTCACGTTAAAGTTAAGAAGTTTAAAATGGAAATTAAAAATAAATTTTATATTAAAAGTATAATTTTTGCACTTTTAAGACATTGAATGCACAAGTTTCAAGAAAAACCTTCTACATTTACCTTCTTAACTTATGCCACAAGGGCACAAGTTAACATTTCCCTTATATTATACAAAAAATTATTTAAATATTGTTTTTTAATATTTAAAAAAATAGTAAAATGATGTAGATTTATTTTCAAAGTAAAAAAATCTTCAAAAGTGTTATTTATAAAAATAAAATAAAAAAGTTTTAACAAATAGACCCTAAATTAGAATTAGATTTATTTTATCACTATTTGTGTTGCATCTAGACCCAATCCAATTAAAATTTGTCGATTTTGGTTTGAAAAAAAAAAACTTTAATTTTTCTATAAACATTTTAGTTTGGATCGAACTTATGACCTCAAGGAGGAGCACACTCTCATCTCAAACCAATACCACTAGGTCAGCCTAAAAAGGTTATTTTATGTTTAGTTGTTACCTAACATCTTATTTTATATTTGTGTTTAAAGTAAAAAAATTGAACCCACAACTTCCATTCATGTGTGCGAGGTTTATATGATATTTAAAGACAAAAAGAAAAAGTAAGAAATTCGACATATTTTAAAATAGACTAACTAGCTAATATGTCAATGAAGTTAAATTCTATTTTGGTACTTAAAACGACCCTCTAAAGCATCTTGACTTTCCGTGACCTTTACGTATACACTTATCCCAGTTTCCATTATCAGTCCAAAATACGAGCATAAAGAAAAGGAGCTTAAAATGAAAACTAGCTAATATGAGCATATTAACATTTCCCTAAAGAAAATACCAACTCTTTAGTACCTCTATAATCCACACATTTGCCCAGGGCATGGACATGGGCATGAGAACTCTATGGAAATAAATCGTTTTAAATATAGAATTAGCATAAAACTACTCTGCTTCACAAGTTCAGCTAAACTGACATAAAATTACTCTACTTCACAAGTTCAGCCAAACTGACTTTTCCAAAGGATTTAAGTTGTAAAGCAGCCCATCACCAAGGCATGGCTTTGATGAATGTTAATCTACTAACACGGTGATTAGAAAATAAGCAATGTGCTTATGGATTTTGTTAATTATTTCCGAAAAGGAGGACGGGGGCAGCAAATAGAGCCATTCCAGAGTGACTTGTGATGTGAGGTGGAGAATCATATAGCAGTACTTATATTTAAAAGGCTTAATAGGTCATTTGATCCCTTAATTAATCACTAGTTTTCATTTTGGTCTCATAGTTAATAAAACTCATGTTTTAGTCCCTCAGGTTTGCTTCCGTTAGTCATATAAATCTCTGTCTATTAAGTTTAACTCCAAATATCTATGGTGCGTCAACTTTAAGAGTGCTCCATCATAGACTTCATTAATTTTTTAAATTTTAACCATTTGATCTTTAAAAAAAAAGGCTGCCATTGAAGTATGAAGGACTACTTTATCTTACAATGATCCGACAACAACTACCATTGGATTAAAAAAAAAGGCTACCATTGGATTATATTTCCCTTTCTTCATCTTCCTTCCTTTTCTTCATATATTCAACAACATCTTCATCACTCACTCATAAACAACCCAGTTTTTTTTCCCCAGAATAATATCAAAAGCATCATCTTCATCTTCTTTTTTTTCCAGAATAAATTATTTTTGGTTTTATTTAATTTGTTTCATCTTCTTCTTATTCACGTGTTCTTCTTCCCGTACCACCACCATCATGCCCTTCATCACAAAGAAAAATCAAGAGAGAAAAAAATCAATAACTCCCTTAAAAATTTCTCACGAAGAAACCAAAGCAACGAGATCTGAAATCAATGGCGTTGGAATGGTGTTTGAGATCCCAAATCAAAACTTGATTTTTAGAATATCAAATTTCTTGTTCAAATGGTTTTTTCGAGATCTTCAATTGCGATTTGGTGAGCGTCGCGGTCTGAGAGTTTAGAGAGAGAGGTTGAGATATTTTGTTTTAGTTCAACCATTGCTAAATGGGAAGATACTGATGAATGGTGTTGTTTGTGTTTGGGGTTTTGTGTTAGATCTGGGGGAGCACACCAAGGGAAATAAATCAGGGTGTTCAGAGTGCGGTTTGGTTCAGTTTTGAAGTTAAAAGTCATCCGAATCGCAAGATAAAAAACATGTGGTTTGGTTTGGTTCGGTTGACTTTTAAAATACAATCTGAACTAAACCAAACCAAACCAAATCAATGCGGTTTGGGTTGGATCAGTTGGTGCGGTTTTTTCGAGACAATAGAATTTTTTGTTTCCAACATTAAATCGAGTTAAAAACTTAAAAACACAACATATTTTCAGTAATGTTTCCGACAATATTTTTAATTCATTTCACTTTTCATTTTCACCAAACAACATAGACCAAATAAAAAACGTGGACAAAAATTAATTCTATTGCGTAAGAAATGTAAAATACCAAGATTTTATCGTTCTCTAAAAGTTCAAGTAGCACATAAATATATTTTTGAAATAAAAAACAAAGAAGAAAAGTTTCCATTGAATTTCTATTGGTATTGGTTTAGGTGACATAGATTTTAATTGGTGTTTTCATTATGTTGCGGTTTGGTTGATAAAATGAAAATCTGCAAACCAAACCAAACGATACGGTTGAGTAAAAAAATGATCTGCATCCAAACCAAATGTGATTTTTTACGGTTTTGATTTAGGTTGGTTCAATTTGCGATTTTTTTATTGGATTTGTTCGGTTTTTAACACCCTAAAATAAACAAACAGTCACATCCATTATGTGGTGATTGACGGAATTAGGCAGGAATGAGATGTTACTCCCTCCGCACAGTCCAATTGTGGGTCTCACTTTCGGATGAAATCTCGTTGTCACTGTTGATTGGGAAGGTGAGAACATATTATTAAACAAACCATTGCATCAAATCTCTTTGTATTCTTCTTAATTTTATTTCCCTTTTTTATTCATATTTTACTTCAAATGTTTTCTCCAGATTTGAAAACATAAATACAAGGACGCCAAGGGATGAGTAATGATCCGTATTCTACATATTCAACTTCGTAGTCAAAGCTAGATCTGCGGGAGTGAGGGAAATTAAATTGAAGTGAAAAATCATAGGAAAAGCTGGATTTTCTTTCATTGATGATGTTGTTGTTTAATTTGTGCAGAATTGATGTTATTTTTTTGTTGGATTGATGTAGAATTGTTGTTTTGATTTTGAAAATGCTGTTGAATTGGTGCAGAATTGATTATTTTCGGATGTTGAATGTTGTTGTTTAATTATATGAATTTTGGTGATTATGTTATGTGTTGTTTCTAATTTTTTTTGGGTTTTTCTCATGAATGTTGATGAATGTGAGTTGAAGATGATGAAGATTAACAAGGTAGAAGATGAAGAAAAAAAGAAAAAAATTAGTTGTTGTTGGTACACCATAAGTTACAATAGACATGCATAATCCAATGGTCATCTTTGTTAAAAACATATCAAGCGGTTTAAATTAAAAAATTTAATAAGGCCAATGGTGGATCACTCTTAAGGTTGGTCCACCATAGACATTTGAGGTTAAACTTAACAGTCAAGGATTTATTTGACGAACGGAGGCAAACCTGAGGGACCAAAACATGAGTTTTATTAATTATGGGACCAAAATGAAAACTGGTAATTAATTAGGGACCGAATGACCTGTTAAGCCTATTTAAAACAATCCTTCCAGGCCCTGTCATGTAATAAACAGTTCATTCATTTGATTTTAAAATCTACATAAAATGACTTACTTCCATAGTTTTCTCTGACAAGTGTAAATAGAAATAGGGTTAGTTACATTGGAAGGTACTGATAAAAACATTGCTCCTCTGTCCAGTTCAAAACTTGATGATGAATACATTCATTTAACTGGGGTGCACTATATATAATCAGCGTGCAGAAAATTACATTGGTGTTTGTCTTCAGTGTGGAGTGTAGAGAGGTGTACAAGACTAGATCAGAAAGTACAATCATGAGGAGGCCAAAAGAACAATGATAGGAAACTCTCATCCTTCCACTCCAAACTGTATCAGGAAAAAATATTATGGGGTGGAAAATAATCAGTAAAATACACGAAGACTAGGCAAAGTCCCTCCCCAGCGCCTGAAGCTTTTGAGATATTCAAGGTGTGAAGTAAATAATATATCACGGCGATCTCATGATCTCATGGATTCTTGCCTTCTGAGGGGAATCCCTTCAACATCATCAAAGCCATCCTCTTCTGAATGCTTATTAAGTCTAACAGATGAACCTAGTAAGCATGTAAAAGAAGATAATATTAATAATCATGTTTTAAGATGGCAGGACCACACTAGGAAGTGCATTGTGAGCCCTATAGAGGGAAATCTGAAGTAACGTGAAATTACAACATGTGAGATCACTAGAGCATACCTTCTGCCATATCCTTAGTCTTGTGCAGAAGAAAGGTTCCTGAAAGTATCGTCACAAACCCACATATTTCTGTGATAACTTGTGTTGGACTTTGCCTATCCCAGTCCTGATAACAAGTTTAATATTCAGTCAAGGATGATTCTTCAAATTAGCAAACAATGGACAGACAGATATTTGACATGTATATAATATCTAAACCAATGAATCTGCACCTGGAACACGATAAACATCAAAATGAAGGACCTCTTCAAAAAAAAATCAAAACAAAGGATAAAACCAATTCTTAATGTGTACCAAAGGATTTGCGAGTCTCCCTGCTTGTTTAAGAAATGAGCAAAAAGAAAGCAGTTTTACACCCTGTTGAAGGTATGTGTACGCACATAATTTTCAATTTTCATACATTCTAGATGTAAATGCCTCAGCAGACGGTAATTTATTCTCAAAGATCTCTCTCTTCTTTTGGAACCAGTTTATGACATATATGTGGGACCCGCTTACTTTGATAAGCTTGATTCTAGACTATAACAACATAAGTAAAATCAGGTTGACATACTTCTAGGTATCATACCAAAAATAAGTACTCCATTCATACAAAAAATATATGATAAGTGTTGGCGATGCAACACTTTAACACACTCTTCCCCTGTCAAAAAAAGAAAGAAAAAAAACTCTTCCCAAAACACACTATTCTATTGGTTGAAATTCAAATGAATTTCACTAAATCATGTAGGCTCAACAGCAGCACTTCAAGTAGAGAGGTCGCGATAGGGGCAGAGCAGCAGCAGAAAGGTTGTGAGAGGGAAAGCAGAATAACAATAGAGATAGAGCGGAAGACTAGAAATGGAACGAGAAAGAAAGAGATATGTTAGGCAAGCCAGTATAGGATTAGTTAGTAGTGAATAATGAAATCATTACAAAGAAAGTTGAGGCAACTCCTATCGTAGTAAAAATGGCAGGGTTTTGATTTGGGTAGGCTTGAACATGAGCAAAGAAGACCCATAAAACCACCAATTTGGAGTAGAGTCGATAGAGGATAGCACAATAGTTAAATGTAGAGGGAAGATCAGGAAAGCCTATAAGTCAAACCATTCAGAGAAATTGAGATTTGCATGATCTATCACACTGGACTCAATTCATGACGAAATATTTGTTTTGTTTATTTAGCCAACTCCACCAAGCGGAAATAGGATTTGGTTGTTTGCTATTGTAGTTCTAGCCAACAACCTGTATATAAGTATCGTTCAGAATCTTGTGATAAGAATAGCACAAAATGACGTTAGATATCATCTTAAAATTGAACTTCTCTGCCATAATGTGTCATATCTAGCTCTCTATTTTGCCATTACATTAAAAGCAAGTAGAACATAAACATGGAATAATACATAATACATAGAAAGATACTTTATGCTTTAAATAAACCAGTTCGACAATAGGCTTCAGAAAACACAGATTTTAAATTAAGCAACCAATCTAGATAATGTAAAAAAGCGGAGTCATTGAAAGAAAAATAAACCAGTCTCATGACAAAATTTACCTTAAACATGATAACACTGGCCACGATGGTTAATGTTGTGAACATAACATAATAAATGGGAGATACCACTGCCGTATTGAAAGTATCCAGTGCCTGATTAAGAAGAAAAAAAAGTATCACATGAATTAGCCAGCCACCCAAAAAAGATGTACAACAACAACAACAACCAAGCCTTATCCAACTAAGTGGGGTCGGCTACATCCAAAAAAGATGTACTAATGTGTAAAAGTTACTACACAGTTTAATTCGTAGAAGGACCATGCACAAAACATTTAGGATTAGGAACTGTATATTGAAGTCACATTCTAATCCTAAACATAAGTTCGAAACTATAGAGATAATGAGCTTTTCACATAAACCATTCAGATACCTAAACTTGCATTTAAATGCATTTAAATTATTAAACCATTCATTACACTTGCATCATCAGACCTTCCTACTCACTATCCACCTGCAAGCCATTCGAATATAAGGCATCAACTTCAACGTACTAATCCTCTTCTATAAATAATGATGTAAAACATGGAGTTTTTAAAGAAAAACATTATCTTTGTTATAGCATAACTGCCACAGCAGACTGCAAAATAACGTCACCACAATGCAAAATAGATAATGTATTCATTACTTCTCTGCAGATTAATTTTTTCTTGCTTTATTTTTTCACCGAAAAATCATTTTTATGTATTGTTTTCCATTAAGGTACTTCATGAATTACCAATAAATGTAAACATCAAGAAACAAGAAAAGCTATCATACCTTATTTAAATAATTCATTTGGGTAAGAACACAAACAGTTACAACTAGAGCAAAAACCCAAGTTTGAGGGTAAATTAGCTGATTCATCCCAGACAGAGTTAACTTTATGGCAATTCCAAGAGCTTTAACACTCATAACCTAGTAAAAGAAAACCTGACAATATAAATACAGAAAGGAGGAAAAAAATAAACAAAAAAACTAGGGGTAAACAAGGACTATTCATCAATTACTAGATGATGAGACATACCGATAGGGAGCCTACAAGGGAACAAACACCGATATAAACCATTATGTGTGTCTGGCCATATAGAGGAATGAAGTGGAAGACTAGAATAAAGGTAGCTGTTATAACCAATGCGGCATAAAATAGAAAAGCTGCAAAAATAAGATTGTGTCTTTTGGTTAGTAGTTCGATTACAATGTGATATTTTGAGTAGACTAACATTTCAAGGTTGAAACATGGCTACCTGGATCCATAGCAAGATCCCATACTTCTGGCACTGATTCAATTTCCCGTTCTTGAGGAGCATGTAGAACAATTGTTGTAGACCCCACGACACACAAAGCGCAACCAAGAACTCCAAATATATGTAGTCTCTCCCGTAAGATAATATGGGCAAGAGCAGCACTGCAGCACATCATCACAAATCAGAATTTACAAAGAGTCAAGAATAAATATGAAGGTTAAAATTGCCATACCTGATAATAATGCTAAGAGCACCAAGCGGAGTGACCAATATAGCTGGAGCAAATGCATATGCTGCAAAATTGGCAATCTCTCCGACAATCACTATTGAAAAGGCAAATGTTAGAATAGAAACTTTAATCCATTTGTTGGTATCAATAAATGTATGCAACTCAGATCAATAAGTTGTACGTAGATAATTTGTTGGTGTCCATAGATTGGAATGTAGAAATATTCCCATGGAAAATGTGTGAAAACAAAAAAGAAGTAAGAAGATTAGAAGGAAAAGCTGAAAAGCTGCAAGCTTTAGCAATTTTTTTTCCTTCTACAATAAATCTGGACAACAAGTAGCAAAAATTTATATAACTTAACCTACACTTATGACTTTTTGCTAAGAGATGATAAATCATACAGTGATGAGAGAAAAACATACAGAAGAACACCCCTATTAAGATTTGTTCAGGTTCTGCATGGAACTAACATTATACAAGTTTAGATAGGAACTACATCACTTTCTGTACTACTAAAATCACTAGAAGCTGAAAAAGAAGCAGGATTTGTGGGGATGCACAGAAAAATCAACGATACAGCTCACCAACACCAAACAATAATGTTGCACAAACACATGTTAATGAAAATATAGACCAGCATGCAATTTAATAATCAATCCACAATAAATAGAACCATGAATGACTAACTTGTTATCATGCCCACCCACCAAAGTGGTTCATACAAGTACGAATAGCCTCCACTTCCTGTAAAAGATAATTCTTTGAAAGTCAGTTACAATTGAATTGTGCATGACCTGATTGGGTATGTAACAAGAAACACAGATATGAGGGAAAAAACAACTACTGTGCAGATAAAATCATAAAATAGTTCCTTGAAAAACGAAAGTTGCCCCCTACCCACTCCATATACAAACCAAGCCGAGCCAGTAGAGTTGATAAGCATCCATTTCATTTTAACATATTTAACCTATGAAGCACGGATACTCCTCGAATTAGGTGTGTTGCAGTGTCGAACATGTGTCGGTGTCCGACATGGAAACGACACCGAAACCTATGATCACACTGAATTATGTCATTTTCTCAAATTATTATTGGTGTCGGTGTCTGTGTCTGTATTTGTGCTTCATAGTATTTATCTGTACGCATTCATTTTATTTTAACATGTTTAACTGTAAGAAGAAAAAAAAATGTCCATACAAACAACATGAAAACAATTTAACTTGTAGACAGTTTTTTCAACATATTTTAACATTATCAGGATCAGACCACAGCATACTCCATTTTCTTCATGACAATTAAACAACAACATCCAAGTCTTATCCCTCTAAGTGGAGTCAGCTACATGGATCAAATTCCGCCGTAATTTTCTATCATGTATCATATCTTAGTCCAACTCATTAATCTATAGATCATTGTTGATAGATTATCCTATAATCTTTCTAGGTCTTCCTCTGCCTCTAGAGATTTGATACTACCCTCCATCGGATCTACTCTCCTAAATAGAATCTTCTCTCCATGAAAATTAAATAATCCCAATCACTCGTTACTCCATATCAGAGAGCACAACAAAATAATTGTTAAGAACATCAAAGAGTTGGTTGCACTTGCACTGAAAATGGATAAAATACACTTACTCATTAAAATGAAAAGGGTTGGCATTGCAAAAAGCAGATCTTAAGAAAAACCTAATAATGCGATTGTAAATGTAATGTAATAAATAAAACGAAGTCTCAACTCAAATGAGAAGATCGAAGGAGTACCTGCTCTAATTCCACTTGCACCGGCTTTTTTCAAACCCTTTTTTTTAACAATGAAACTAGCACCGATGAAGAAACTGGATGAAAGAGCAAGGACTAAACCTTTGATATTATCAGAGGACATTCCCTCTCGCCAACTAGAAGAAGATGAAGAACTCGCCATCTCGCGGAATCAAAAACCCTAGCGAGATGGATCGAGAGCAAACCAAATTGAAAACCTAATCAATTATCTTCCTTTTCAATTCGTTCTGGATACAGCTGTCAGAATTGGTTTCTTCTCTTTCTCTGGATCGGGAATGAATAAATGTTTTGTTCCAATTGCAATTTCATATACACAGAAAGGGAAAGAGAGAGATTAGAAGAAAAAAGTAATAATTTTACAGTGTGTGAGTCAGACAACTAACATAACAACGATGTGGATAGAAGATGAGTGATACTGCACTCCATTCCTTTTGTTAATCATCAATTACTCCGACATCAACATTTGCTTAATCGATAATCAACATACCGTTCTCTTCTTCCTATTTTTTTATGCAATTTTGACCCCTATATTTGCTATGGTATCAATTTTGGCCCTTTATTAAAAAAAACCATTTTCCAGCCCCCTAATTTTGCCCCATTTTACAACTTATAGGTCCCCTCTCATTTTGACTGGGTCAAAGCCCACATGACCACTCACTTAAGTGAGATGGACACCACGTGGATTATTTTTGAATTAAATTTAAAAGGAAAAATTCATCTGAGTATTGATGAATTAAAAAAACAAAATAAAAAGGAAAGGAAGAGAGGATGGGCACGTGACTAATTGCTTCTTCTCCCATAAACCTTGAATTCCAAACCCTTCATAACTCACATTGCTTCTTATCCCTTCAATGCTTATTCTTCTTTCAATTTAGTTAGAAATCCATAAAACAATTTTCCAATTCTAATTTTTCAATTTCGACAATGATTTTATAACCATTCCTATACGAACTCACTCATAGTAACTCATTTTTTTCTCGAAAATCACTCCAGCAAATACATTTATTGCAATTCTAAAATCAGTTCCAAAATCACTAATTTCCAGAATCATTCCTCATCTGAACCGTTCTTCTTCTCCTCCTCTCATTCGTCTCCAAAATATTCAACGAGAATTTGTTGCGTTCATAAATATCTAGATCTGAACCTTCATCAATATCCATCAACAATAACAGGATTTATGGGTTTTAGCTTTGATTCTTGTTGTCTGATTCAACTCATTATCAATCACGACGTAGATTCTCGAAAACAAAAAACACCCACTTGAAGAAAAACGAAGAAGACAAAGAATATTTAGAAACTGGGTTTTTTACAAATTTATACAAAGATTGGATTAGGCAGCGTTTGAACAAAATCAGGAGATACATATAATGTGGTTTGCAGATTATTTTGGACGTGTCTTTTCTTCTGTGATTTATGATTTTTTTTCATTGAAAATTTTCTGAGTTTTTAAGGCAAGATGATGAATATGTGATTGAAGGAAGAAGAACATGATGTTGAAGGATGATGAATATGATTCATGAAAGGACGAATATGATGTTGAAATTGTTGGAGTTGTTGTTGTGATTGAATCTTTTTTGTTTATGTTTTGGATCTCTGTTGTTGAAATTGCTTTAGGTTTTCTTCTTGAATTTTTCTAGGAATGATGAATCACGTTCCCATCCAATTCCATTTCCTTTTTTGTTTTTTTGTTTTTAAATTAGAATATACACATGTGGCTTTTCCTTTTAAATTTAATCAAAATTAATCCAGATGGCGTCCACCTCACTCAAGTGAGTGGCCATGTGGGCTTTGACCCGGTCAAAATCAAAGGGGACCCATGAGTTGCAAAAGAGGGCAAAGTTAGGGGGCTGAAAAGTGGTTTTTTTTAATAGGGGCCAAAATTGTTATCATGGCAAACATAGGGGGTCAAAAATGCATTTAAGCCTTAAAGATGTTATATTTTTAGAGTAAAATAATATAATTTATATGTATATGTATACATTCTTTTTAAGAAATACCGACGCAGTACTTTATTGTTTATTTACTTTAAGCAAAATATAGAGTTGATTAAAAATATCTTACTAAATCACAAATTTTTAAATTTAGTTAATAGGAAATTTTAATGATGATTTTAGTCATTTATAATATTGTAGTTTGTAAGAATGGTTCATCTTTTAAAAAAAAAATCTAAAAAATAGATATTTTTCGTCCTAAAAACTAGTCTATGTAATATGTAAAATACAAATTTGGACTATAAATGAATAATTTTTTTAGAGACTAAACTATAATATTTATAATTTCTGTATGGACCAAAGATATATTTAACACTTAAAAATGAAAAAAAAGAAAGAAACAAAAGACACAGTAGATTAAAATAAAGCGTGTATTATTCTATGACCAACACAAGTGTAGATAATTGGACCACTTAATTATTTGGTCGAAGCTTAAAGTTCGATCACTAACCGATGCGTATGGAGAAACATTTGTTGCGAGAGGTAAATATTGCTCCATTGCATGCGAATGATACTTTTGATTTACCAAAAAAAAGGAGTTTATTATTCTTTTTTGAACAAAGAAAATTAGTTTCTATGCATCGATATTATAAAACTTATATGCACATTTGTCCAATCAAATCGTAAAAAATAGATAATCGTTATCGTTATTATACTAAATCATGATCAACAATGATTTAACCTGATCCGTCCTTTTTTGATTGGCTTAAAAAATATACCTAGAGGAAATTGAACCAAATAGCACATGACAACATTTTTACCACTAAGCTACTGCCAGTCATGCTAATTTAACATTGCTTCCAAAACATGATATTCAATACGTACGTGACCCATTTTTTAAGTTATCTTTAGCTTGATCGTACTAAACGTTGATTAGTACTATACCTGCTGAAAATCAAACTCGGTAGGAGATGGTAACATAATCTTTTATCGATGAGCCACTAATATTTTTGTTGATTTAATGTTGCTGATATTCAATACTAATGTGGCCTGTTTTCTAATTATATTTATCTTTATTATACTAAACGTTGAACTGTGATGATTTAACCATAATTTCACCCTTTTGACTGACTTAAAAAGTCTTTATGAAAAAATATACATGCGGAACGCCTTATCAGATGGCACCCCATTAAACAACTAGCAGTTCTAATGATTTAATGATGCTTATAAAAAAATGATATTCAATACTAACGGGACTATTTTTTTTTCTTTCCATTTTAACATTACCTTTATTATATTTGATGTTCATTAGTGTTGATTTAACCCTAATTTCGTCCTTTTTGTCTGGCTTAAAAAATCTTTGTGATAACATATACATGCAGGGAATCAAATCAAGTTTCAAGTGCTAACACTTCAACGTTTTTTCCCACTAAGCCACAAATGTTTATGCTTTTTATCTTTATTATACCGAACGTTGATCAATGGCCCAACCAATAAATCAATGACTCGATATCTTGACCGGGTTGATCATTTGTCAATTTTTTTAAAACGGTCGTATTCTATTAAATATTAGTGGATAATTTCTAATAATATACCCAACTTAATACTTATATATGAAACTCTAAAAAACTTAAAAACTTGTGCATCACACAAGTTAAAGTATAGTTGAAAAATATTTTTTAAACAATTATTGGTTGTCAATCGTAGAGCCAACCCTAATTTTTAGCGAGGGAAACTTCATCTTCTCTCTGTCATCTCTTCTTCTTCATCCATTGTTTTTTAACCTGAAAACAAACATCTACATAATTTTCTATCGCTTTACTTTTATCTGAACAGAGGTTTTTTTCAACATAGATAAGAGCTTTGTATGTATTCAAAGTTCAATTAAATTAAAGTTTCTAATTGCCACGTCAGATGCCACATGGTCACTTATACACAGTCAACATGTGCTACATATGCATCAATGTGTCACCTTGCAACTTAAATGGGGCCAAGCGACAATTTTTTTTTGCAAGGAGAGATTTCAATTTTTTTTTGCAAGGAGAAAAAGTAAAACTCGCTATATTTTGAGAGACCATTCAAATATTTTAGCCTTTATTTTACATACAAAACACTGTTCAATGCTTGCACCGCACCCATTGCAGATTTTATATACCTGCATCTACATAAACATATTTTTAAGTATATATACGTGAAAGTTGATATAATATAATTTTAGAAACTCACGATTATTTTAAAAATATAAACATTATAGTGAGGGTTTACATTAAATAACTTTTTACTTATTATATGTATGTACTTATCTATCTATCTATGTGTGTGTCTACACACACACACACACATATATATATATATATATATATATATATATATATATTGTCTAATAGTTTGGTGGCTGAAGCTCACACAGTTGAACCTAAAATAGTGAGGTGTCCAGGATTCGAACTCTGCCCCTACATAAATTATACAATGTCCCTGCCAATTGAGTCAAGCTCACGATGACATTTTTTTATTTTACATTTAAAACACCGTTAAATATATCAACTTAAATATAACAACATTAATGTAAGTGCCTCCAAGTTCTACTTCACTGTTGTGAGCACCTTTATGATATTAAGCGCAAAAGTTCTAAAATTAGAATTTTTAAAAAAAACATAAACTAGGTATGAATTTTTAACCGCAACGAAAATTCTAACTTTTTTTTGAAAGATTCTTATAACATTATAATTTTTTTAACAAAATTCTATTTAAAAATATGAATTCTACATATGAGTTTACTTAAAAGAATGATCCAAAAGTGAAGATGGAAAACTTTTAGGAGACTAAAAGTCAAAGAATTTTTTTAGAGAGACTAAGACAAAAGTTGATATACCGTTTATATAATGTTTCGTTCGTACCTTTCATCATTTACCTTAAACTCCTTAAAAAAAATCATTTACCTTAAACTTTTCTAATATAATTTATACTCTCTTTAAATTATTTATCTTCTGTAAAACATAATTTTGAATTCTCCAATGTAATTATTAATACACTTTTATTTTTTAATATTGTTTTCATTTATGGTATATTGCCATTAATTAAGAAAATTGGAGTTTTTATTAATTTTCTTACCAAACAATTTTTAACTTTAAAGTGAATTTTAAATTTAAAAAAAGTTATGATTACCATACAACTTCAACTTTATTTTTTTTCTTGGTTACATCTTTACCTTTACTTTAAAATTATTTTTCATTTTAGCTTAAAAGAAGTTTAGAATGAAGTCTCAATTCGGTCCTTTATGATTTTTTCAAGTACAAATTTAGTGTTTACAAAAATAAAATTCAAAATAGTTCTTGAATATATATTTTTTATACTAAATCAAAGATTAATTTAACCCTGGTGTGAAATTATCAAAAATTATTTTAAACCAAATACAGCTAAGATAAAAGGAGAGAAAATGTAGGATCTTAAACCACTATTCTATTTTAGTCGATAAAAAAGAAACAAAAAGAGAGAAAGAGGGAATATGCCTAATAGCATATTTATGACGTGTCATTTTACTCAATGCACTCGTGCTTCAGATTCAGATAGTGGGCACTATGATGACGATGATGATGAGCCAAGTAGTGAAGTCTCCAAGTAGTAATTGGTGCTACGCCTCCTCCTCCTCCTCAATTTCTGAAACTCAAGTCCTTAATGGAAACCCAATCTCCGCCAGGAAAGAGATCCGCCTTGGTTTGCCAAGCAAAGGTCGGATGTCTTCTGACACACTCGTCCTTCTCAAGGACTGTCAATTGTCTGTCAAGCAAGTCAATCCCAGACAGTATGTTGCTCAAATTCCTCAGGTATTGTTTATCTCGACTGACTGAGGTCACCTCCTCTAATGCTTCTAAATGTTCTTCTTACACTGCAGCTTTCCAATTTGGAAGTATGGTTTCAGAGGCCCAAAGACATTGTAAGAAAATTGTTATCTGGAGATCTTGACCTTGGTATCGTAGGACTTGATATCCTCAGTGAATTTGGCCAGGTGAGCGTGTCTTGATAAATTGTTTATCATTTTTCTAAGAATTTATTCCTTTTAATTATGTAATTAAGGACACTTTTATTTCACCTTCCAACAATCAACTGCCAATGATTATATTTATATGTACTGCAATTTACATTATGTTTTACTCCCGATACCCTTCTCAATTAATGTAATTGTTTTTCTCGGTTACATAGTCTACATTACATGTGGTAAATCATACAAAGTTCCTGTTGACTGTGCTTCCTACTAGACATAGCGTCACTTCCCTCAATCTGAACACAAACAATAGCACTCATTGTTTGGGAATTCTCACTTGGCACTGCCAACATCTCAGACCTTATATCCTATCTTCGTGACAGATGTTACGAATCATGGAATCCCAGGGATAAAGATCATAGTGATCAGCTAGAAAGAGAGCATAGGTGTATTCATGTGGGAGATATCCATAGTGACTCATAGTAGAGTAAACTATATTTGATAAAAGATAATTGAAATGATACACGAGTGTTCCTATATATAGAGTTTAGTTGTGTAACTAACTCTTAACCAAGCTTCTCAAACACTCTAGCTAACTATAGTCTAATAACAGATTACATTGCAGTGAAGCACTTTTCAACAGTAAAAGCAACTAGAGTCCACAACTTTTGTTTTTGGAATTTAACCCCCTCCAACATCTGAAGGAATTTGTGGTATATTTTTCCCATTTACTCTCGCAGTAAGTATAACAAACCTTAATTACGTAATAAGTTCACTACAATATTAGATATCTGAATGTGCACCACTATCTTAGCTAGAAACCACATGAAGAAAAAACCAACTTTAAATTGGGAGTCCCCTAGATTGACGATAACAGATGAATTATTTTTATTATTTTTTCTGTAGGAAGTAGGAATAGTATATTCTGGATCTGCACCTAAGGAATAAAACTAACTGCAAATTTATGTTTTAGCCTATTAAACGTTATACCAACTTGGCAAGTGAAGCGACATCAGACATTCCAATTTTTTTTTTAAGTTAAACATTCTTATCCTATATTTAATAATATTAACATGAATTAGACTTCACTGACAATTCCTGCTGAGACTAGCAAGCAGTGACTATTCATATTAAGTGCAAAAGGTTATTTTTCCACAGTTCTGACAAGTCAAAGATTGAGAATGCTAGTCTTATACCTAATATTGGAAATGCTTCAAGGTCAACTTGCTTCTTGTTTGAAGCACCCATACCCGGGCCTCATGTAGAATATCTCCGCACATGTTAAAATTTAACACGACTTTGTGCGCTTTAGCCTTGATCGACAGATATACTATTATGTTTCTTTTTTTGATGTTGTCTATATATCCACAATTTTCCTGCTTGAAATGTTACTTTTTCCCCTATGCTTAACTTTTTTTATGTTGTCTATCTATCATTCTTTGTCAGGGCAATGAAGATCTTATCATTGTCCACGAGGCTTTGGAGTATGGTGATTGCCGTTTATCCATTGCGGTGAGTTACAAGTATACTCTTTTGACTCCTATCAGTATCATTGTTTTTTGCAATTAACTCTTAAGTAACCTCATTTGTAGATTCCCCAGTATGGAATATTTGAAAATGTAAATTCACTAGAGGAGCTTGCAAAAATGCCTCAATGGACAGAAGAAAAGCCTCTGAGAGTTGCAACTGGATTCACCTATGTATTCACATTCAACTAATGTTTATAAGTTCTATCTGTTGTACTGCTTCTGCTATTTTCCTTTTAAACAAGAAGGTCTGATCTGAATTTCCTTCTTCCTGCTCAGCTGGGTCCTAAATTTATGAAAGATAACGGCATTAAGCATGTGGCATTTTCGACTGCTGATGGAGCACTGGAGGCAGCTCCTGCGGTGAGAGATAGTGTTTGTTTTATTAGAAGTTAATCCTTTATGTTTTTAGATTTTAAAGCATATATTTGATTGTTCTGTGTTTTGTTATGCGTTATGACTTGAATCAAAATATCAAATGATAGTTATTGGAGTTTGACTGCTATAGTTTTTGATAAATTTTGTTTTCGTTGTATAGCTTAATACACTAATCATGATTGAATATTTCACGTGATCCCAAAAATCAAGGATAACCATTCTGTTAGTTTAGTGGCCGAAACAGATTATGTTAAAATTTCATAGGACGAAAAGCTGTAAAACGGGAGATGAATTCTATCTGGTTGATTAATTTGTGGCTAGATATAGATAGAGTAGTCAATATTCTGTATTCAAGGATGACAACTATGCCATCAACTGTCAAGAATTATAAATTATATAGGTTTCTTGAATGTTCCTTAAATATGTGGTTTTTATTCTGCATGAGATTATAAGCTTTACGTGTTTTTGTCGTTTCCCATCTATATTTTTTTATTGGAAAGGGATATGTGCCATGTTGACCGGCATTTATTAAAGTTCATGATTTTTGTAGCACTGTTTAAGTAAAACAATTAGAACTCCCATTGAATTGAGAAGTTTGATCTAATTATAAATATCTGGTTTATTTGAAAGGAGGGGGATGATGTGAGACCGAGTCTTTGTTAGACTATCGGGTCCAGGTCTCGAGGCTTATTGCCATTGAACTCTGCTTCATGATAATGTTAGACTATTCATAATTATTAAATAAATATTATATTTTATAATAGGAGTTAGGCAGTTATTGTTTAAGTTATTATGTAACAAGTAGTTATTAAGTTAGTTATGCATTGTGTGTGAATAAAAGGGAAACCACAGGCTGTTGTGGATTATTCTGAAAAGTAGAAAGTGGTTATTTGGAAGGGAGAGACCAAGCTCTTGAATTCTTGGAGGGGAGAGAACTAAGACTCTCAAATTTCTTGGGAAATCTATTGTATTATTAATATTAATTTGTATTTAGATATCAGTTTCTATCAACTGGTATCAGAGCAATTCTGATCCGGGAGAAGAAAACAAATAAATAAAAAATGGAACCATGGAAGAGAATATTGGAACAAATGCAAGCGGTGGTAGAAAGCCAAGAACACAAGGAAGAACTATTAAGAAAGATGGACGCAGTGTTGGAGAGGCACTTCAATAGAATGGATCAGTTATGGAAGAATTTCGGAAACGGTGATTGAAAGGGAAACACAAATAGAAAAAGAAGAAGATATTAAAATGTTGCAGGCAGAATCACAAGCGAAACCGGATGAACCACCGGCACCAGCACCGGACCACCCACCACCATCATCAAAACCGTCAGACTCAAGTTTGGCTATGGAAGGGGAAGGAAAATTGGTGGCAATAAATCGGTTGGCATCGGTAAAGAGATATGAGGTTAGTTCGATGATAGTCAAAACAAAAGAAAGCACAAATCTGGTTCAAAACGCTGAGGACAAGCCAAGTGGAGAAGAGATTTTGACTGTCATGTCGATTCGGGTCACTTGCATGTCCGAAGACCAACCGCTAGTATCAGTGCCACCACGCTGGAGAAAACATGTGGCAGAGGAATCTAAGGAGATGAAGATCATGGGTAAACCTACCCAGTGGCCACCGCAAAAACCGCCGAAGTCGCAGAACGCAGAAAACAGAACATTTGATCCTGGAGGATTAATTTTTTCTGCAATATGTTTCCTTCACCTTGAGGACAAGGTGAAATTTTAG
>Ga0228711_1005688_pt1 | contig 18911 bp, 19 predicted proteins | sample MedpolnodulmetaG_2_FD_177996 | JGI IMG/M metagenome (GOLD analysis project Ga0228711, IMG submission 177996) | Root nodule microbial communities from Medicago polymorpha collected in Santa Monica, California, United States - brown nodules | ecosystem: Host-associated > Plants > Roots > Nodule...
TCCTTTTCCACCACTCCAGAAACTTAGCCTCAGAAGCCAATGTGTCTACCCTGTAAAGTTGAAGTGCATGATTTGCGATTTCATGTCCATATGTCCACCCAAATACACCTCCAGCTAAAAAGGACAGACCAGCACCTGTTGAATAGTAAAACAATAACATTTAGTGAAAAAGATTAACAAAAGTACATGAAATACTTTCGTACGGCTAGCATCACAAAGCCTACATTAAACTTCAGGTAGAAGTATTATAAACTATGAAGAGTCAAAAAACATTTATGCCTTCATACGATGATGACGTTTAGGCATAGTCAAAGGGTTTTAATAGTGTGAAAAGCAACAGATTACCATGTAAACTCCTTGAATATTTCCATGCAAAACTTGCGGTGAATAACGCTCCCAAAGCACTTCCTGCAAGACCATATTGCACTGCTTCTCTAGCAGTTTTAAGCTGAAATGGGAAAAGGATGTTACCCAAGCAGTGCGTCAGATAACAGTTAATTTTAAATTTAAAGCAAAAGTACAAGATCAACAATGGTCAATTTATTTATATTTTTAAAAGCGGAAAAGACAAAAGGATGGAGAAAAGGATATCTTCAAATTTTGTAGCCACAAACGGCTATTGAGAAAGAAAGGAGGTATCAATGTAGCTATGCGATCATTTGCCAGTATTAAGATACTAAGCTCCAAATATGAATAATCACATATATGAAACCAAAAAAATATGGTTGTATGTTCATTATAATTTTTGTTTAATTTTTCTTATTTGGAAAGAGTTGGGACGTTTCAAGGCAAATGCCAATCACCGTTGGTACCGAAAACATGTCCAGTTTATTGATCATTTTGTAGTAGAATTAGGAATCACAATCAGCACTATATAGCTAATGTTCTCATTCTAGTGAGTGAGAGAGCCACAACTACTGTGAGGAGTGATAACACAGTCAAATAGATAAGATTTCCCTATAACTATATATGTGCCCTATGGGGGCAACTTGGATTACATATTTTCTTTATCTTAGTGCTAGACACGTGCTTACTGAACATATCAAAAAGACTCGTGGTGACATAGTTTTAATAAGAGAAGGTTTTAGAGAAAAATAAATACATGGAAAGTTAGAAATATGGAGATAAATCTTGGACATATACATGGCTTCCACCCAAGTAAGAGTAAACTAAAGTATGTTGAATTTAAATTTAGCAAAGAAACAAAAATCATATGTCAGAGATGAAAATTTAAGAACATACAATACAATAAGTCTTATGTTTTAAGTAAATTAAGTCCATCATACCAAATGATGGAGAGATAGATGGAAAAGTTAGTTAACCATTATATTCAAGCGAAGTAGATGAAAGGAAGGATTGTTTCATGTGTGGTGTGCATAGGAATACAATTATTAAAGAAAATACTGGGACAGCTACCACTATAGAAAAGTTGCTAAATAGTAAATTATTGTCCTATATGGTTTAACATGTAAAAAGAAGACCAGTGTGGAGGATTGATCAAATGAAAAATAGTACGTTAGTTAAAAATAGATGGAGATCAATAAAAAGTTGTGCATCAAATCATCAAGAGAGATTTTGCGGTAACCAGTTCAGCTTTAAGTGTTGTCTGATTCATACACATGACAAACAATATGTGGTCGTTGGTCGTTGTTATCTTGTAATGATGACATTAAAACCAATGTATGTCGGTGAAACCTACGAATGACAGAAAGAGAATACATCCATGATGATATCTAAAGGATGTTATGATGATGGAAGAAACTCTTAATGGTGAAACAAAAAAACTTCTGAAAATCAAAATTAATGTCCAACTCGAAATTGAGTAATTACAACTAGAGCATCCAAATATCTCCAACTTCCAAGGATGTCAGAATTTATTGACTCTGCATTCGTACAGTGGTTCAATTATTTAAGCTTAGAAAAGTAATTTTATGAATCTATGATACAACTTGGTTTTAAAGATTTTTCAAGAGCTCTGAGTTCTAACTTCTAAGAAAAGCAGTGAAACACTTCTTTCGTGCCTTTTCATTTTTTTTCCCAAACACTTACATAATTATTGTAACTCTTATGAACATACATTTTAATTAAAAAGTAGTTTTTGTTTCCCTACAAAAAAGGACAACCAAACAAGTGGATTCTATCTAAAAGTGTCACTTGCATCTATTGTGAGTTATTCCACATAACAATTCGTCAAAGACCTGTCTAAGCCAACTTAGGAGACATGCAGAAAACAACATGTTACGCCAACTTAAGGACTTAATGTTTAATAATGCAGAAAACACTGAAAAAGAACGAATAATACAAAACCAACTTAAGACACATGCAGCGTGGTTGACCTGGAAAATAAATGGAAAGAAAAATAACACACAATATCATCTCATTTTACATAAGTGTGATGTCTATTTCATCAATCCAGGGGAGCAGAAGAGCTTCCACAAGGAATTTTAATATATAAATAGATTTACCAGACATTTTAGACATCACATCTACCATATGCAAAAAGAAATAGTAGCTTTCATCTCTTGATGTTGTGCAGTCTTACAGTAACTAAACTAATCAAAATCAAACAACATGGCAAATGAACCAGGATTGATAAATTTAAATAAAATGATGAAGTTTCCAACTAACAGTGAAAAGTACAAACATGCATCTTAAACTACTTCATGCTTCTATTTATTCATTGGTCTCACTAATATTTTGACAAAGTTCAAGGCCGTGTTTGTAATAACACTTTCCGTTCTTTTGTTTCTAATATAAAGAAAGTGCCTTAGCAGTTTTACATTTGGCATGTGTTCATCAATATAAGGAAAAGTAATGACTACTTAACACAGCCTTCTTGTGGACTTTCCCATAAAAGTAAAGGACAAACAATCTTCTACTTTTTGATTCGCATGCAAAGGAGTAACCATAAATGAAGTTGTAAAATAATAGTCTGACGAAATATATTTTGATAATGAGTTTGCATGCCAAGGGGTAACTTAAAGATGTACCCTCCATAAATGAAATTGTAAAATAACAGTCTTCATGGACGAAATATATTTTTGATAGATGAGATACCGAATAACTTTTTCATCACACCATTTTCCAAATGAAATATAAACTGACATCAACAAATCCAACATAAGGAAACACATCTAAAGAAGTAGCACACCATGTGTAATAAATTCGAAACTATAACTAACCAAGCACACTTGAGAGCGTCTTTCAATTTAACAACAAAATAGATGCACAAAAATAACCAAAAAAACAAAATGTATTGTGTAAACACAAAAGGGGTGTTGTGTCTTTAAAAAAAGTAATCCATCCTCATATAATCTAAAACAATTTTGATATAAGATGGAAACACAGTTTCTCTAAATTCCCAGTAAATCAACACTTGAAAATAATACCCTGGCAACAAGACATCAGAATGTAGTCTAAATCTTAGACTAACCAAGCACACATCACATGAGAGCCTTTCTTCCAAACAAACTATATAAAACACATCCCAGCTAACAACAGTAATAACTAACTATATACCCTAGAACATCCAAATCACCAACTCACACTACAACATAAATGCTATACAAACAATCAAAACAAAGATAAAAAAAAAGTGAAAGAATGATTACCACAGGTCCATGAACAGGATCAGAAGTGATAAACTCATCAACATCAGAGTTAGACCATGAAGTGAGAGGTTTATCACGTTTGGTGAAGTTGGAATAATTGCTCATAAAGGAAAATCTCTCGCACCAAAACTCTTTGTAGCCTTCCCAGAATGACTGGGAAGACGAATCTTGTGTGTTGCTTGCCATCACCTTCACTTGTTTCACTCTGCAGTAACCAATCAAAATCATCAAATGGTTTTTTATAATCAATCATTAATTCATTCAGAAATTCATCAAATCCTAAGATTATAGAAAATAAAAGCGTGATACTTACAGTTTATAAACAATTGGAGACCGATCAAAGCTTCTAGTTTCCCCTTTTATGAATCAGAATTCAGAATTATTGACCTAAATCGAACAAAATCAAAAACAGAAAAAATGAGAAAAAACACAAAAAGAAAATCGCAATGCACTTACAGAGAACTGAAGAAAATTGAGGAACGAGAGGGTGGAAACACCTACTTAAATAAGGAGTGAATACAATACACACATGTGTGTGTGTGTGTGTGATTTGTACGTACGTATGTGTGCGCTTGCTTGCTTCTGTGTTGTGTTTTTTTTGTTTTTGTTACACTTCCGTGTTGTGTTTGAAAATTGGAAAAGAGAAAGGAATTGATTTTTGGGTCAAATATCTTTTTTATCTCTATAAATATATGTCAACTTTTAGTTTTATGTTTTTTAAGAAATTTCTTCAACTTTTTGTCTCTCATTTATTTTCTATCTTCACTTTTGGTCCTTCCTATAAAGTAATCTCATATGTAGAATTCATATTTTTTAATAAATTTTGCAGAAAAATTCATAATATTACAAAAATCTCTCATAAAAAAATTAATTTTTCTTAACGAAACATGAATTTAATACGATTTTTTTTATTTTTTACGATTAAAAATTCATATTTAATTTGTTTTTGTTAAAAAAACTAATTTTTTTATGAGAGATTTTTATAATATTCTACACATTTCTGCACAATTTTAATAAAAAAATACAAAAATTAACTTAAAAATATGGACCAAAAGTAGTGATTGAAAATTTTATAAGGACTAAAAGTTGAAGGAACAATTTAGAAAGACTAAAATGAAAAGTTAGTATATTTATAGAGAGAAAAACATATTTAACTCCCTAAAAATAATATTTAACCTTTGATTTCTTAAGTTCGTTTGTTATCAATTGTCAATTTTCATGTTAGCTCTTTTCTTATTTCCTATGCTCGCTTATATTTGCAGGTCTACAAACTTTCTCTACCACAATGGTGAAGCTGGAGCAGAAATACAACCATACAAGTCTACTAATTTCCCCTCCCAAAATTTAAATTTCATATAATATTATTCTAATTATTTTGTATAGGGGAAATTCCACAAGAGAAACCTATGTGAGCCTATGTCAACGAAGCTCATATACTTGATAACATACATCACTGATACGTTGATATAGAAAATTTTAAAATTCAAGATACGATACGGCCGAGACACTTTAATAAAAAAAATAAAATTTAAACTACATATTAAAACTCAAAATAAAAACTATGGACTAAAACTCAAAAACAGACACAAAACTTAAACAAAATAGACATAGAACAACAATAAGATAACAATGAAATGATTTCACATGACAATCAACAATAACAACGTTCTCAAAACAACAATAGAGACGGAACAAATTGTGGGACAACATAAATATAAATACAAGTAATATTGATAATAAAGAAAGTGATGATGGTATATTTGTTGAAGAAAATTCTCAAATTAATCTAATTGAATCAACTTGTGGTACTGAAGAGACTAGCCTTGAAGTTCAAAATGGTTCTCTAAATGATGATGATACATTTGTTGTTGGTTACAACTCCTGAGAGTTAAGAGGTCACATGTTCGGTTTCATTGGGAAAAAATGTCATGGTAATTGACACTAACTCATTATGATTTATCATAGTTAGTATTGTTATAAGAATGCATATACAATTTATTATAATGATTAATAATCGAACTACAACATATAGTTTTAAATAAGGGAAATGTGAACGTCAGTCTTAGGGTAGATGTAAGTATATTAAAAATATAAATTAAGTACTGAAAATTGTGTCAATTTATTTCTAAAGAAATGAAAATTAATATTTTTCAAAATAAATATTTTACTATTTGTGGCTTCCTTAATACATGCCCTATTAGTATGACCATTTAAATAATTTAATTACAACATGATGTTTTTTCTATAATATCCCCAAAAAAATTGTGAATGGTTGTTTTATTGAAGGTCAATCTCACATTATGAAAACAGGAACTTGAATTTTGATTGCATGATTTTAACTTTGGTTATAGAGAATCTTCATAAGTATATAGGTTGTATTGTTGATATGCATTTGTCAAAGAAATCAAACCCAAAAGATGTGACAAACTTATTTGCACAATTGACATACATGCGCAATACGCCAACACCTAACCTAAGTGTTGTTACCGTTCGACGTCACAATCACTAGATGATTCAATGATGCATGTTTGTCATGCTCTTTCCACTTTTTTTTTACCTATTTCGTTGTGCAACTCGATGCATTTTGATCACAATAAGAGTTTTTAACTGTTTGTGTTGCCTTGTGTTTTTTTTTTTTATGTTTTATGAACATGTACCTCGTGACTATGGGTTGGATTATGTCTAATTTAGTATTGTAGTTGTGTAGTATTTTACTCCTTTTTATGTTAAAAAATGTGTTAATTTTTTTATTATTTTATTGCGTGTTAAATTTCAATTAACCACATTATGATTTGTTGTTGTGATTGCATTTTTTATTATATTTGTCATATTGCTCATCTTCGTTGGCTGTCTAAAGAAAACCTCAACCTATTTTCGATGTTTAATGTTTTTTTTAAGGAAACGATGTTTAATGTTTGTTTTTTTTTGTTTAATTTGTTGTAAAATAGTATCAAATTTTCTATACTTCTTTGGCAGCACATAACGTTTGTCGCAAACAATCAAAACTAATCTTAACCGTGCATCGCACGGGATACATACTAGTTCCCTTCAAATTTGGCATAGATTTTTTTTTTTTTGGTTAATAGAATTTTTTTGACAGGATAACATAACATTTTCTATATTTAATTATATGTCATTTTTTCCTCGTGAATTTATCTCAGTTGGTAGGGACAATGAATAATATTTGCAAGGTTCAGGGTTCAAACCCCAACCACCAAAAAAAAAAATTATATACCACTTTTTCTTTTTGAATGATATTAATATATCAGACAAAATTAAATATATAATAATACTTTCCTCAAAAAGAATTATATATGCCACTTTTTCTTTTTGAATGAAATTAATATATCAGACAAAATAAAATATATAATAATACTTTCCTCAAAAAGAATTATATATGCCACTTTTTCTTTTTGAATGAAAATTAATATATTAGACAAAATCAAATATATAATAATACTTTCCTATCCCTAAAAAACATAATACTTTCCTAAAAATATATATTATAATAATAGATATATAATACTAGTTTAACTTCCATAAAAAGTAATAATAACAATTCAACTTTCACATAAACATATTAGACAAAATCAAATATATAATAATACTAAATACCAAAAATCGAAGTTTACAAAGAGGAAATGAATTCTCTCTAGTTAAATCTTCTTCATTTTTTTTTTCCAATTGTTACATCTACACCATTAAACATGAAAGAGAAAAGGAGATTAACATTATAAAGAAAATAGAATATTGAGTGTGTGATTGACATGTAACAATTGAGAAAAATGAAGAGAATTTCACTAGGTTAAGGCTAGAAGAGAGTGCACCTTGCATTGAGTTGGGAGACTCACATTGATCAATAATAACAATGACAAAGTCAGAAAAAAATTTCAGATGGGCCACTAAAATAAATATAATATACAAACACAAAATTAAAGTTTTAATAAACATTTGTACCAAAAAAAAAGTTTTAATAAACATTAAACACGAAGTTGAAGTGGTGGAAGTTGACTTTTAAAAGCTCATGTGAGCACTTTAAAAAAAATAATTACAAATTTACAACATATTTTACCAATCTTATAAGTTATGAAACCGTTTTTTACAATCCAATTGTAAATTGGGGGCATTTTTAGTTGATGGAACAATATAATCAAGGTTTGAAACCCCCACAAATTAGAAGGTTTATAAACCTCCGCTAATCAACTAAGTATAAGATGACAAAAATTGCATATGCCAGTTTTGGAACTGCTAACAACTAAAACCACTAAAAAATTATTTAAAAATCTTGCAAAATGGACATGTGATTTTTATTTTATTATTTTTTCGGATGAGGCACTACGCCACTTTGTGGGGATTTGGATATGCCGAAAACTGAAACAATTATAAAATTATTTAAAATCTTCCAAAATGGATTTATGGTTGTTAAATTTTTTATTTTTCTGAGTGGGTCGTGGCCCACCCCAACCCATGAAGGACTCCACCACTGGTTAGGAATAGTTATCATTGAAGTAGATATAATAGTCACAAGAAAATGGAGTTTGAATGGTGACCCTTTTCCAAATTTAATCATGTACTTAAAAGATACTTCTCAAGTTAAAACCTGAAAGAGCAAATTTGTTGATCGCCAATAAGGATGCGCGCTAAAGGGGGTGAATAGCGCTTTTAAAAATTAGCGGAGTTTTGACGAAAGCGTTTTGAAAAGATATTGACTTATTGGAAATATGCTTTGAACAACCACAAATTATGACAAATTGTTAAGACTATGCACTAATAAGATTTACAAGAGAATTGAGTGATTCACAAGCTAAATCTTATTTCAATCAAATATTAATAGTACTTGAACAATTTGCTAAACAAGACAATTTCAAAACCAAAACTATAAACAATTAAAACAACTAAGACATAATGTATATGCAATCGATGAATTGGCTAAAAATTGAAACTAAATGATCCAAGTGAAATCATGAAAACCTAATTGATGAATTGGCTTTGGTGAGTTGCTTGAGGATAGCTTGGATGCTACCTCGTTTACTGTTTTTGGTGTCTTAGACTTAGGGCTCTGATTAGGGTCGATCTTAGATGTTATTTTATTTTGACTGTAGAGCAGGATTTATTTGAGACTATGTACTGATGATGATACATGTAGTATGTGACATGGTTGTTTGGAGACTTGTTTTTATTTTTATTTTTATGGATGACTGTTGAGACGAATTATTTCAATATTGATGTATTGGTGATTTATTCCGCTGCGATGTTTTGAGAAAATTATTTATGCATGTTTGGTGAGTTATTGGCGAAGCAACATCTAAATTCTTTATATGAATGTATCATTAGTGTAATTTATCGCTTTTAGAGTTTAGGGTGTTACAATGTGGTATTAGAGCCATGTCAGTCTTGTCCGGACCAGAAGCGGGTGATTTTCCTAATTGTATGCGAATGGCATTGAGTTACCTTCAGTACTTGTTATGTGGTTTGTGGTGCTTATCTGTTGGTTTTGGTTTTGTGTAGAAGAGTGAGATGGTTGGTGGTAGAGATGATGCAGCTATTGCAGAGGCCTTGGCTGCAATGGCACAGGTGTTGGCTCAAGCCAACGAGCAGGCTGCGAAAGGTCATCAGGATCATGGAGAAGCTGAGGAACGGAGGCTTGATCGTTTCATGAGAAATAATCCGCTAACGTTCAAGGGGAGGTTTAACCCAGATGAAGCTTAAACTTGGATACAAGGAGTAGAGAGGATCTTTCGTGCTATGGTGATCAGTGACAACTAGAAGGTTAGGTTGGCTAAACACATGCTTGCTGAGGAGGCTGAGTACTGGTGGGAAAATAAATTTTAATTATCTGTTGCGTTTTAGAATCCTCCCTCTTATCTTTCTTTCTCCCTCCTTCTCTGTTTCTTTTTTTAAGCAAAATATATGTGCAGAGGGATTACCTGCTGCATAACCCTGATCATATATTAAGACAAAACCCTCCTTCTCTATTTCTCTATATTCTTATTCTTACAAATAGTTTCATAATAGAGATTATAGATTTCATATATTTTTTAACATGTTTCCCTTCATTTTAAGATATGGTACAGTAAATGTAAATATCTTTATAAGTAAATGTATTTATCTTTAAAAAATAAATACTCTCGAAAGAAAATAAAAATCAATACTTTTGCAAGCAATCTTTAAGTTTAGGCTTATTCAATCACCTGATCCCTTAAATTAATTGATTGTCTCAATTTGGTCCCCTAACAATAATTTGTACCAATTTGGTCCCCTATGTTTTGCTCTGTTACTAGTTTTAGTCATTTCTGTTAGTTTCTCTAAAAAAAACGTTAACAGAAAGGACTAAAACTAGTAACAAAGCAAAACATAGGGGATCAAATTGGTACATAAGTTAAGGTTTTTCCTTAGAGAAACTAACATAAAGGACTAAAACTAGTAACAGAGCAAAACATAAGGGATCAAATTGGTACAAATTATAGTTAAGGGACGAAATTGAAACAATCAATTAAGTTAAGGGACAGGTGATTGAATAAGCCTTAAGTTTAAGTCTTTTCTTTCGAGACATCATTCACTTCACTTCTATCACTCTAATTTTTCAAACAAAAAAAAAGTTAAGAAAAGAAAAGATAACGAGTAGGTTATATTTGAACCTTTGAATTTTAAATTAGTCCCTTTCATAAAAATCTTTAAATTAGACAAATGCTAAGTCATGTAAAAATGAATAGAAACGTGTCATTTATCAAGTTTTTTTAAAGGTCAAATATTATTTTTCTTCTTCCCTCCTATTCAAGGGTGTTCAAAACCGAACTAATCTAATAGAAAAACTGAAAACCGAACGAACTCAAACCAAAACCGCAAAAAACCACAGTTAGTTTGGATGTATTCGGATCACTTTTTTACTTAACCACATGATTTGGTTTGGTTTGCGGTTTATATTTTATCAACAGAACCTAACTGAAACATAAGAAAAATGTTAATTCAACATATGTCACATAAACCAATAACATATTTTTTCTCTCGTCTTTGTTTTTTATTTCAAAAATATATTTATCTGCTACTTAAAATTTTATAGAATGATAAAATCTTAGTGTTTTATATTTATTACATAATAGAATTACATTTTGTTCACGTTTTTTATTTCGTCTGTAGTGTTTTGTGAAAATAAAATTGTAATGTTGGATAAAATTTAAAATACTGTCGAAAACATTGCTAGAATATGTTGTGTTATAGATTTTTAACTTGATTTAAATGTCGGAAAAAAATTATATTGTCTAAAAAAAACCGCATCAATCGACCTAACCTAAACCACATTGGTTTGGTTGGGATTTTATTTTAAAAGTCAACTGAACCAAACTGCATACTTTTTTATATTGCAGTTTGAATGACTTTTAACTTTAAAACCGAACCAAACTGCACCGCAAACACCCCTCCTTATATTCTCATGAGGTTCTATGCATACTTCGCCCCAATTAGTGTGGTATTAAATTCATTAACTTTTATCATTCAAATATGTACATGTGTCTGAAATAATTTATTTCCGATTAAAATATTTTTAAACAAATATTATATTTTTGAATATTTTAATTAGAGGTGTATCAATATTTTTTTAATTATAGACTTTTGTTGAAGTTAATAATTTAAATATAATAGAAGTAAATAATTTAAATATATACAACATCTTATCCTACCAATTAAAAACTTATTGTATATTCTCCTAAAAAAATTATTGTATATTATATTTTTTTTTTAAGGATTGTATATTATATATAAATGTATACCTAAAAACATGCATAAATACTTGGTCTAATATATTGATTGGAAAACCTCATATTATAATGGAGCCCTTATACATGGACCACCTTAACACTATGTTTGGTTGTGAGAAGAAGTTGTGAAGAGAGAAAGATGTGAGAGAGAGTAAGAGAAGAGAGAAAATGATGAGAAATATAGTAGATTTGATGTATTGTTTGGTATAAGAGAAAGAAGAGAGAAATAGAAAAGAAAGAAATGTTATTATGTTCTAAAAAGACAAAAATATCCTTGAATTAGAGCCAACATAAAATTTATGATTAAATAAATAAATTTACTAATTTTTAACAAACTTGGTTTATTTAATTTATTATCTATTTATCGGAGGTTTATCGAGGGATTCTCTAAGTTGGCGTTGCCATTGACGCGATTCACTCGGAAAGGACAAGCTTATGTTTGGGATGCTAAGTGTGAGAAGAGTTTCCAAGAGTTGAAGAAGAGGTTGACTTCAGCGCCAGTGTTGATTTTGCCGAATCCGAAGGAATCGTTTGCTGTGTATTGTGATGCTTCTAAGATGGGTCTTGGTGGTGTGTTAATGCATAATCGTCAAGTTGTGGCTTATGCGTCGAGGCAGTTGAAAGTGCATGAGAAGAATTATCCGACTCATGATTTGGAATTGACAGCAGCTGTGTATGTGTTGACGATTTGGAGGCATTATCTGTATGGTTCTAAGTTTGAAGTGTTCAGTGACCACAAGAGTTTGAAGTACTTGTTTGATCAGAAGGAGTTGAATATGAGGCAGAGGAGATGGTTGGAGTATCTTAAGGATTTCGACTTTCAGTTGAGTTATCATCCTGGAAAGGCGAATGTGGTGGCAGATGCCTTGAGTAGGAAGACTTTGCATATGTCTGCTTTGATGGTTAAGGAATTGGATTTGATTGAGCAGTTTCGAGATTTGAGTTTGGTTAGTGAGTTGACGCCGGATGGTGTGAGGTTGGGAATGTTGAAGTTGACGAAGAATATTTTGGAAGAGATTAAGAATGGTCAGAAGGAAGATTTGGAACTTGTGGATCGAATAGTGTTGGTTAATCAAGGTAAATGTGGGGACTTCAGGTTGGATGAGAACGATGTTTTGATATTTCGCGACCGAGTTTGTGTTCAAATGTGCTTTAGCTTAAGAAACGGATTTTGGAAGAAGGTCACGGGAGTAGTCTGAGTATTCATCCAGGAGCAACGAAAATGTATCAGGATTTGAAGAGGTTGTTTTAATGGCCTGAAATGAAGAAGCAGATCGCAGAGTTTGCCTATGCTTATTTAATTTGTCAGAAGTTGAAGATTGAACATCAGAATCCGTCAGGTTTCATGCAACCGTTGTTTGTGCCAAAATGGAAATGGGATAGTATATCTATGAACTTTGTTGGAGTGTTGCCGAAGACTGTGAAGGGTTTTGATTTGATTTGGGTGATTGTTGATCGGTTGACGAAGTCAACGCATTTTATTCCTATCAAGACCTGTATGTCTGTGGCGAGGTTGGCTGAGATCTACATTGAGCAGATTGTCAGGTTGAATGGTATTCCTTCTAGTATCGTGTCAGATTGGGATCCGAGGTTTACTTCTAAGTTTTGAGAGAGTTTGCAAGCTGCTTTGGGAACTAAGTTGAGACTGAGTTCTGCTTATCATCCCCAGACCGATGGGCAGACGGAGATGACTATTCAAAGTTTGGAAGATTTGTTGAGAGCTTGTGTTTTGGAGCAGGGTTTCAGCTGGGTCGAATGTTTATCGTTGATTGAGTTTACTTACAACAACAGTTTTCATTCTAGTATCGGTATGGAACCGTTTGAGGCTTTGTATGGACGAAGATGTAAAACTCTGTTGTGTTGGTATGAGTCATGTGAAAGTGTTTTGATAGCACCGGAGGTTGTGCAAGAGACTACCGAAAAGTTTAAGATGATTCAAGAGAAGATGAGAGCATCTCAGAGTAGGCAGAAGAGTTATTAAGATAAGAGGAGGAAGGACATTGAGTTTCAGGTTGGTGATCATGTGTTTTTGATAGTGAATCCTGTAACTGGTGTTAGACGTGCTTTAAAGTGTTGGAAGTTGACTCCTCGTTTCGTTGGGCTGTTTGAGATTGTTGAGAAGGTTGGGGTTGTAGCGTATCCGATTGCGTTACCACCGTCTTTGTCGAATCTTCATGATGTGTTTCATGTGTCTCACTTGCAGAAGTATGTGTATGATGCGTCTCACGTGATTGAAGTGGATGATTTGGAAGTAAGGGATAATTTGACCGTTGAGACTTAACTAGTTAGGATTGAAGATCGAGAGGTGAAGCGTTTATGAGGCAAAGAGATCATTTTGGTAAAGGTGATTTGGGTTGGACCAACTGGTGAGAGTGCTACTTGGGAATCAGAGAGTAGGATGGATGTTTCGTATCCGGAGTTGTTTCTTTCAGGTGATTTTTGAGGGCGAAAATTCTTTTTAGGGGGGAGAGTTGGAACAACCCGTTTTTCGCTAGATTTATTTTATTAATTTGTGTGTTTATGTGTGCTTGTATGTGATTAATTGCCTCTATGTGCATTTTGGTTGGGATTAGTGGACTTTGACGTTAGAAGGGTATTTTGATCATTTTGTGACCAGGGGTAAATTAGTAATTTCACTGTGAGAATTATTTTTAGTGTGTTAATTGGGAATTATATTTTTACCAAGTTACTAGTCGGTTGTGGTAATTAGTTAAGAGCTGGTAACTATTCGATAGTTTTTAACCGTAAGTGAGTAGAAACTTTGTAAATTGGTTAATAAGTGTTTTGAGCCCATTAAGACATTAAGATGGTTAAGCTCAATTGTGTAGAGCCAATATAAACTCTAGTCATTAGAGAAAATAGGGTTTCATATTCATTTCATAAGTTTTTGAGAGAGGTAGAGATAGAAGGTGCTAGAGGAAGAGAAAAAAGGTTTTGAAGAGAGAAGAACTAGGAGAGCAAGAAGAGGGTAGAGATTCAAGGGATTAGAGTTAAAGTGAAGCATAAGCTAGGTTTGTGAAGATTTGAGGTAAGGGGACTAGTATTCTCTCATAATCTTTTGTATAATCTCTTTTATACAACCCATAAGTGCTTATTTGTGAAAAGTGATGTGAATTTAATTGGTAAAATTCGTGCTTATGCTTTGATGTAATGTTTGAGTATGTGAATTTGATGATAATTAAGTTGTTGATGATGAAATTACATGCTCAATTATATATATATATATGTGTGTGTGTGTGTGTGTGTGTGTGTGTGTATGTATGTATGTATACTTTGTGTTTTTACTCAAAATTGGTGGAGTATGATATTGTTGTTGATGGGTTGTTGATGAATTCATATTTAATCGATGTCGTTGTTGTTATGATATGTTGTTGTTGATGATTGAAACCTTGGGTAATCATAATCATAGAGTTGTGATGTGAATTTGTGTGGTTTTTGAAAGTTTTACAAAAATGGGTCAAATGGTGATTTGTGATGGAATGATGTTTTGATTCAAGTTTAATATGGATTTGAGTGCCTTTTTATGTCTATAAACGTTTAGACAAACCTTGGGAACAAATTTGGGCACTAGGGATTCAAAATTGGGGTTTTAGAGTGAAAATGGAGTTTTACCCGAGAGATGACTGTCTAAGCTCGCCATGGCGAGCAAACTGGTGGCCACGGTGAGTGAAGAAACTGTCCAGCTCGCCATGGCGAGTGATTTGATGGGCATGGCGAGTTGTTCAGTACATCAACTCATGTTTTTGTCGTTTTAGGGTTTTGGGGCTGATCCGAATTTTTTAAAATACTTCTTTCAACATGTTTGATCACTGTTTTTACTCTTTAACCTACTGGAACATCTTATGGATTGGGATTGACTTGATTTTGTGAATTGAACTTAACTTTTGAAAAATGTCCAAGAACGTCGATTTTTCCGAAACTTGTTTTTTCCTAACGAAAAGGGGTGGCGTTAAGGTTGTATACTGATTTTATGATTTCTAAAAATGGTTGTGATTGGTTTCATTGGATTTTAACTTGTTTTGCTTTGAAAATGGAATTCTTTTGGAAAAGTGATATAGAGAGACGAACCTTGTGATTTTGTCGTAGTTGGCCGGTGAAACGCACATGTATACTCAACTGCACTCATATGTGATCTAAGTGTATGCATATGTTGAGGCATTATAACTTGTTTGCTCAGTTTTGATTCAATTGTCTCAATCGTTTCAAAATTGTAAAATGATAGACGAACTTTGTAGAAAATGGTCTTTAAAGACCGAATGCTCTACAAATCTTTTGAGAATAGTTTGATATGGTTTTATGAAGATATGTGAATGATTGTTAGGTGTGGAATATGATGATATCATAATATGATGTACTTTCTCCTTTACTTGAATTGTGAGAAATTGTATGAAGTTGTGTAGTTGTATTGAGGTAGTTGTTGTTGATCATTGCATATATGCTAAATAATAGTGATATTATCGGTGAATGCATATATGTGAAATAATGGTGATGATGTTTGTGAATGTGTCGTGAGTATATGCATAATGTGTCATATGTTCATGCATTCATAGTTGTGCGATATTTATATCCAATTGAGGTGATTATGATGTGCTTTTGGCATCATGGGGTGACGGCCCAGACGTTGTTGGTGACGATACCGCATGCATGTAGGAGTCGTGTCTAGGGGCATAGTAAGTTACAACATGTGTCCTAGTTGTTTGATGATTGGTGTTTGATGTGATTGGTGGTTTCGTAATTCTGATGTTGTGAATTTGTTTGTGTTGATTAATAATGTTGAAGTTGAATTATCTCTCAATTTGAATTATGTGAAGTGTTAAACTGATGAATATATATATATATATATATATATATATATATTTTCAATTACTTATGTTGATTATGATTGATGTGAAGGTAATCCTCAGTGGTCTTTGACCACCTACCTGTTTGTATGAATGGGTAGACAGCGTTCATGAGTGATCTTTTAGTTGCTTGAGTATAGCAGGATCTTCCTCTGTTTACCTGTTAGAGTCTTAGATTAGGCTCTGATTAGGATGTTCGTCCTTACATTATTATGTTGTTGACATTTTACCCATATGTCGGGTTTTCGAGATTTGATTTGGTGATGTATGTTGATTTTTGACATGTATACTTTTGGAGATGTATGTTATATATCCGCTGCGACTGTTGAGGAGTTTTATATTGCATGGTGTTTTTGAGTTTTATTGGAGACGTAACGTCTATTTCTTGAATATTGTATTATTCACATGTTTTATCGCTTTAATAGAAATATGGCGTTACAGTTACCCTTATTTTTATTATTACAAAACTGTTTCAAGCAAGGTAGCACTAAGTCGTAACAATTGTTTCACTTCTTTCAACAAAAAAAAATTGTTTCACATAACCAAGGGCAAATGTGGAAATAAGAAAAAATGCAGCCTTTCTTAGCTCTTTCTTCGCATCTTTGGGGAGAAGAATAAAGTGTGTGGGTCCCATGCTCTATATATCTCTCTCTCTCCCCCTATTTCTATTCAAACCAAACAAGAGAAATTTAACATTTCTCTTCAAAGTCTCTCTCTTCAACTTCTCTCTCCCCTATTTCACCCATACCAAACAAAGTGTAAGTGACATACATCCTTTGACATCCACACACAATTGTGACATGTGGCAAAAACATTGAAAAAAGAGATGAGAGGGGTGATGATTTGATGTGAAATTACTAAAATACCCCTGACACATGGGGTCTACCTGTCTTTTTCACATGGGGTCTACTCTCTCCGTCCCAATTTAACTGAGCTAGTTAAGCTTTTCACACAAATTAAGAAAAATGTATAAATGAAAGAGAGAAAAATTATTTTGAGTGTCTTTGTCAAGTATTGGTGGATTCTTCTTTATCATAAATGTAAAGTAGAATATATTGAATTGAGAGTGGTGAAAGTAGTATTAATTAGAGTTAGAGAAATGTTAACTTGTGTCCAAGTTTAGAAGCCAAATGTAGAAATAATGTATTGGAATGCGTGCATTAAATTTAATCTTTAATGTTTTAATGAATTGAATGCACAAAGTTTAAGAGAATATTTTTTTTTTGAATTTCTTAACATGTGCCCTAAGGGCACAAGTTAACACTACTCTTTTTTTACAAATGACTCAGTTATTACGGTACGAAGGAAGTAATATATGCCGAGTTTGATATATATTTTGAGCCCTTGACAGGTTATGACATTGAGGATCGTAATAATGCCGTCCCATCAGGACAACACTCAGATAAGGTGCCCGTTGTAGTTAGAGTTGTCAATATCATGGGGCCTTGATGTTTTGGCCCCAGCCCACATCGTAAGGGGTTTGAAAAGATTACAGCTCTTCGCCCTGCACGTTTCGCTCCTACCCAGCTAATTGGACAATAATGCCCCTGCGTTAGTTAAGTCACGCTGCGTGACTTAACTAACGCACGTTATGATGTTGCGCCGCTTAAGTCACGTCGCGATAGTTAAATCACGCAGCGTGACTTAAGTGTTTATACAACAAAACAGAACCAAAACTCCCATATTTTCAAACTTCTCAAATACGATTTTTTCCCTTCCAAGTACGAATTTCACCAAACTCAAGCAAATCATCATCAAATCACACAAATGATGGTGGGGGTCGTTTTCAGGGGGTGCCGAGGGTGGTGTACGAGGCCGGACTAGACGGCTATGCAGGGGGGCCTTCTGACCTCACGCTTTTACCTCGCTTTACTGGACATGTGGCATGCAGGATATGGCTCGATGTCGACGTAAGTATATTTTAATGTTTATTTTACTTCTTTTACTATTTATACAACTTATTCTAATTATTATTTTACTTATTTAATGTTAGAATTAAAATTTATGTTAGAATATATTTAATGTTTATTTTACTTATTATTTATTTAACGGTGTTGTTTGTTGTTTTTTATTTTTGTATTTCAGTTTCGAAAAAAACATAGGGTGAAAGGTATCTCGCATGGGAAGAAGCTGAGCCTTAAAAACCTGACAATCCCTCAGTCGTGTGAACAAAACCAATGGTTTTGAGATGAAGTGAATATGTCCAGTCTTACTCCCCTCCTGACTAGTGGGTACGAGAACATCTCTCACGGGTTCGTTGTGCGATGTCAGAGAGATGGCATGAGGAGACCATCAGCTTCCATCTACCTGTTGGGGAGATGACCATCACACTAGATGATGTGGTGTGTCTTCTAGGCATCCCCATCACTGGGAGGCTCCTTCCTGATAGAGAGTTAACCCGTGAGGAGGGGCTAGAGATGATGCAGGTGAACCTACTTTTTACAGCGGAGGCTGCCGCTAAGGAGATCACAAAATAGGGTGCTGCTCACGTTAATTTTGGTGTACTGAAGAGGCGCTACGAGGAGCTCTTGAATAGGTGTAATCAGCTGTTTGAGCCTGACACACATGATGTTACTAGTAGAATCACAAGTTTCAATGTGTAAAATTAGTAGCATATATACCTGAGATCTTTCATAGTGAAGTTAACTTGCAGTTTTTTTCCTGTCCCTTCATTAAGTTGACAATAGCCCATGTCTTGAACAACC